>Ga0123352_10013245_pt1 | contig 13084 bp, 3 predicted proteins | sample TergutLab28metaG_FD_89700 | JGI IMG/M metagenome (GOLD analysis project Ga0123352, IMG submission 89700) | Labiotermes labralis P1 segment gut microbial communities from Petit-Saut dam, French Guiana - Lab288 P1 | ecosystem: Host-associated > Arthropoda: Insects > Digestive system > Gut ... | reverse complement strand
CGAAACAAGAACACACGACCAATGAGGTGATACAATAGAAAAGTCGCAGGCTCCTGATGATGGATGTATTAATGTCCGAAACATGTTGAGCGTAGAAGAAGTGAAATAAAACTTAATAACTAGTGACATCAAGTTGGTCTCATATTTCTCAACTAGTTACATACTAGCTTTGCTTTTTGTGTTTTTTAGTCTACGAGCCAATTAATAAAACAAGACACGCAATTTACGTTCAACGTAACACTGAGGCTCGTTCTTGCAACCATTATTGCAATGGAAAAACAAAGAATATCACACAACGTGAGTGTGTGCATTTGTAGCCTTAGGTACGCGAATGCGAATGCACCATATATTCATCTGTGGCCTGCCCCGCTCTACAGTATTTCTCCACATTATATCATAAAAGGTATAATTTTAGAAAAAGAAGTTAGTGAATGAAGAATGTGTGTTTTGATTTTTAATACAACTTTTGTATGAAATATTTTTCATTCTAAGAAGAAATGAGAGAAATATGTTAAAAAATAAATATAAGTCTTCACGTGAAGTACCCTATATTCTTGTCCGATTTTAATGATACTTGGATTTTCTCAACAGATTTTAGAAAAATCATCAAGTAACAAATTTCATTAATATATGTCCAGTAGTAGCCGAGTTGTCCCATGTGGAAGGGCGGACAGACGGACAGACAAATAGACAGACATGACGAAGCTCATAGTCGCTCTTCGTAATTTTGCGAAAGCGCCTAATGAGCACAGTTATTCACATAATTTCAATTCTTGCATCGGACATGTGTCCCTTGTGTCCGCAGAAGCTGTAGGTGTTCTTCTTCTTATGATATCCGCCATTTTGAATTGCCTTTAGTTAATCAAGCAGTCGGGCCCAATAGCTGTGTGCTGCAGAAAGTCGTTGGCAATTTCTCTCTCTGTGGATCTAAAGTTTCGCTATTTGAAGATTAGAAAGGCGTGCTGAGGGGGTTGATGGCAGAAAGGGTGTAGGGCGGGGGTAGTAGTTTTCCAGAACAAAGGAAATGGAGATTTTGAATGAGAGGAAGGACTAGAAGGAGAAAGAGCGAGAAATGACATCACTGGAACAAAAGAACTTAGTATAGCGAGATAGAGAAGATAATACAAAGTACTGTGTGTGTCGTGAGGAAAGGAAATTGAAGGCTTGACATTTCTCTGTAAGAACCCTGCAGTCGGGGGTGGAAAGTCGTGCTAATTGGTGGTACTATTTCTCACGACGGTCGATATGCGACGGAGAAGACTGGATTCCCTCAATTCAGTCTGCAGAACATCAAGAGTTGAGCTTGCGGTGGCGACTACATTGTCTCCCAGCAGCCTCAGAGTTTAGTAAAAGGGTATGAAAACCAGACAGGTATTAATATATCCTGCACCGAGTTTATTTTGTAACAAATACTAGACTGTATTTGTAGCCCATACCCACATGATGACCTTGATACATTACCGATAGAAGGTAAAAATTTCCTTGCCAATGTCATAAAGACGCTTATGGGGAGGATGTTTCAATCCACTGATTCCTAAATTCGCCAGTAGGTGGAAGTGAGTGGTTAACTTTACAACCCGGCTGTAACAACTAAACAGAAAGCTTGCTGGTTCGTGGAGTCTTTCTGGACGATTTGGAAAAGAGAAAAATCTGTTACCTTCATTGGGGTTCAAATTAAGTCTCATCCATCAAGTAGACTAGACACTATACCGAATGCACTACCCAAGCTCCATGACAAGTTAGTGGTCTCTATCCATTAAAAGTCTCTAGACTGTTGTTTGTTTTACCGGGGTACTGATAAGTCCTTAGCCCGACTAGGAAGGAAACAAGCTCGGAAGAATATCCGGGACGCACGCGATTTCAACAACATTGAGACGCGAGTTGTCATCAAATTTTTTTTCCTGCAAGGCAAGGCGCCGAAGGAAATTCAAGCCATTCTGACAGAAATATTAGCTTGTCTCCTTCGTGGTCGGGCTAAGGACTTATCAACGCCCCTGTAGGAATAATGCCGTCTCATTATGTGAAGGCTTCGAGATCGTCTTTATTAATGTTCTATGTTTTTCTTCACAACTTTCACTCTCTAAGTTTATAATTTATTTGATACTTTTAGGCGCTACCGCGAAGTTGCGAAAAGCGGCTATCAAGTTCGTTATGTTTGTTTGTCTGTCCGCAAGGAAAAAACTCGACTCTCGCATGACGACTTGTCATAAATTTTATATTTGAGGTTTTGTAGAACATTTATCAAGAAAATCCAAAAATCCACGTTTCATTAAAATCTGAGAAGAATGAATGCCTATATAAATGTATTACGATATCTCGCTCTATTCCTTCGCAGAATGACTAACGTTTCAGACAAAGTTGTAGAGAAAATCAAAACACGCATTTTAGGTTCAATGAACTTGTTCCGAAAATTTCGCATTCATGAGATAATGTGGACAAATGGGTAGAAACAGACAGGCAACTGGTGAATATATGTAATGCTGTGCAGCAAAAGAAATGCAATTTGCGAGCAGGATAACTAAGGCAGGAATGCAGACACGCTCGCGATATTTAACACATACTGATATGCTTGGCGACAATGGTTTTGCCAAGACGTGTCATTGTTCCACGACGTGTCATTGTTACGTTATACGTACTTGGTCTGACTTCTACCACCTGCCTTCATCCATTTCTTTTGGAGTTTTTCGTGTTTATCGAAACTAATATCTTCCCCGAACTTCTGTTGTTATCATATTTTTCCAAGTGTGTTTGAAATATCGCACATATATTTGCTCTTCTTCCCGGTTTTTGTTCTTGCAGTTATGTCCGTTTATATCCATATCTTACTGCCGTAATTGAATGCCGAATTGATTGATATCTGGGTTATTTGAAAGATATGTACATTATTTTTCCACAGTGAATTTGATTTTCATGTGACAGTGCATCGTGACAGATCTTTAAAATAAAGCCAACTAGATGCACTAATTTCTCAAATTTATTTTTGAAATGAAAATCTACATGTTTCGGACAGTTCCTCTGTTCATTATCAGGAGTTTTTAACTGTACACACAGCAATGGTATATGTCACACAGGTTTGGAGACTGCTTTCGGGCCTGCTCGTAAGCTGACTACAAACCTGCATGACATATACCATTGCTGTGTGTAAAGCGAAAAATTCGTGATGATGGACAGAGGAACTGTACGAAACATGTAGAGTTTCATTCAAAATAAATTTCAGAAATTAGTGCACATATTTGGTTTAATTATAATTATTTTCCACAGTGACTGCACAAACTTTCTTGTGTGCTGGTGGATGTTTGCCCTTTCAATCTCTGTCTGGCTCCTGATGTGACTGTACCAACTTTCTTCTCACGTTTTTAACATAAATTTTGCCGTTTTCCTAATCTTCGCTTTGCAGGCCTATAATTTATTGCTATTTTCTATGACCTAAAGAAATACAATTCAACACATTTGCTCCTGCAACCCGAAATGTGATCATATTTGTGCTGAAAGCACGTGACTGCTATACACACGGCAACAAGTAAAAAAGTTTTATGGCTAAGAGAATTATCCTCCGGAGTGGGTCTGATTTCATCTTTACCCAGTAAGCAATTGCAATGAGACTCTTAGTTCCCTCGTTCGCTCCTAGGAACGCTGGCTGTTTCCCTAATTATATACTTAATTTGCTTGTGCTCCTGCAAATGGGAAGGTGCAGAGAAAGAGAGCAAAAACACATTCTTCGTCACTCCCTCTCCTCTCTTCTTCTTGGTTCTATCGTTAATTTGATTTCCAAACTCGCATTCTCTCTGTCTCTTTTCCTCTAATTGCACTATACGTCTTACACTGTACAATGCATAAATGACTTAAAGGTGTCAACAGGTTTTGCTGATTTCTAAGTTTTTTGTCTTTGAATAAGGAAAGGTTTTGTTTTAGTTTTTCCCTTGTAAATGGGTTTAAGACGGCAAGGTAATAACTACATAGGTCTAAGAGAAATAATGTGCGAAGGTTCTAAGTGAACTTACGGGGTCCAAGATATGAGCCAAATGTGGACTTCTGAAGAAATATTTTTTTAATATCTTGAGCCAAAAGCATGAAATTTCTTGAATATCGGCTTAACAGATGAAGAGGTTGTATACATGTGTTACGAAATGATCATAACCTATTGGAAAGGATTTAATTACCAATGGGTTTACTTTTAACGAATTTAGGGCATGGCAAATTGGGGACTGGGCTGAAATGGTTCGAGACGGAGCCCAATATCCAACGTTCAAGAGAATTAATTTTCTGTTTTCACAGAGCAAGCAATTTCTTCCCGGGAAATGAGAATATATAACATCTAACCAAAAAAGATTTAATCCCTTATTTAGTAATTTGTTTGTTAGTCAGTTTCTTAGTAAGGTACAAGTAATCCTTTTTCTGCTCTCTATCTAGTATCCGGCTTTCATGAAACACAGACCTGAGAATTTTGGTCTCCTCATTGCGAAGTTTTCCGAAATAATTATTTTTTAAAACAGACTTGTAATTATACGTAGCACACATTGCAACATTAATAAATCTTTGGTTCTGTATTGTTCTTATTATAAACTGTGATTTCTTCACCCCCCCCCCCCAAAATTAGTCCTTTTAGGGCATATACAATCGATTTTCTGTAAGGTAAAAACTGATATTGTGAACATTAAGCAGCTGAAATACATGTTGTACAGGTTTAGGACTCTGTGCTAATGGAAAAATGTGTTTTCAAAGAATCTGTTATTGTCGGTGAACAGAAAAGCACAAGCAGATAGGCGTATCAGTGTCCCAAACAGGATCGGAAGCCTCTGTTTAGAGATACAGCTGTCCGATTTTTTTATTTTCGTTGTTACACCCTGCTTGTTGTCAAGTCATTCAATTATTATACAAACTACTGCACATATATAAAAGTTTTATAAAATTTACACATTAAAACATTAAAACTCTCCGACATGTTTCGGTCCTAGGACCATCATCAGGGAGCCATATCGTCCTTGCTAAAGTCACACTATATAAAGTCACATTAATTTCGCTGTACCGGTTGGATATTGTTGCAGCATGCCGTGTTATGTAATGTCATGTTGCGAAGAGTGCCCTGCTACGGATGTGTATTCTGTGCTTCATTGCGTATCACGTAGTCATGGAAATGATTATTTTCAATCTTATAGTGTTCTTCAATGTTAAGGTTTTTATTTTTTCTTATCTTTTTGATCCCTTTATGTTTTTTTCTTGGTCTTGGTGGTTGATTTGTTCATTATTATTTTTTATTTCTTTCGTTTATTTTTTTCTTCCTTTTTTTTTGTTGAGGTGGCTTGGGTTATATATTTGGGTGTGATTTAATTTCTTACGGTCTTGTTCTTCTTAGTTTATGGATTTGTATTCTTATAATTCTGGCTAGAGATTCTGTTTTCCGGACTAATTATTTTTCTGGTTCTTTTGTTTTTGTTTTTATTTTTCTTACGGTCATGTTGTATTGTACCTTTAGAAGAATTAGTCTGCTCTCATTTTATGTTTTTTTTTGAGAGCAGACAGCGAAATTAATGTGACTTTTTATAGTGTGACTTTAGCATGGACGTTATTGCTCCCTGATGATGGTTTCTTAGGACCGAAACATGTCGAAGTGTTTTAATGTTTTAATGTGTAAATTTTATAAATTTTATATATGTGCAGTAGTTGGTATAATAATTGAGTAACAGCTGTCCGAGATCATGCGTGACGCACGTAAACGCCACGACCACCGAAATGTTCACATGTATTCCCCATTGGTGCCATATGACACTTCATCCTTAAACGGTTCATTTCCAAGTTACGTCGTTGCGCGCTTGTCTGCTTCCAACGAACGCCACTTGTGGCGCTGGATGTTACTTAAAACTTTGTAGCACAAAAATTAGTTTTGGAGGGAGAAAAAACGAAGACATGAACGGAGCAGAAATGAGACGATGTATAATGGAACGCTAAGTCAACGAGAAATGCTGTGGAAAACTTTTGCCATTTTGGATATGAAAGGAGACGTCGTGTGGAAGACAAATCGGGAGGGAATTAAAAAAATAAAGAGGGTAGATATTAGCAAAAATTTTATTGAGACTAAAGAATGGGCTAGTTTTATATCGACTAAGCCAAAGCTGGTGAAGTCGAAAATTTATTAACTTTATCCCAATTTGTAAGTCGCAAGCCAATTGTATTCTATATTTAATTTTTTAATAAAACCTTTTCAAATTAGGATTTTGAAAGTGGCTCAAGACAAATATAATTTTGAGTTATAAATGAAATATTACTTTCACGAAAGCGGTTTTACTCATTTTAGTGGAGCATATTATCACAGAAATGTTTATGAAAGGAGGCAGAAGAAAGCAGTAATAAATATCAGATATTTCACGTCTGATCTTCAGGTAAAGTATTTGGAAGTCAGATCAGCTATTTAGTATTATGAGTAAATAGACGAATGTAGTCATATTGTTTACATTTATGCAGTTAATGTAAGTCTGCACTGTATGTTTCCATAGTTCCGTAAAAATTTTTTTATATTTTGAAACAAAACCAGTCGGGTGTTTTGAGATAAAATGTAAAATGAATGTAAATAAAATTTTATTTACAGTAAATTCTTTGTAGAGCTACAAGTTTAATATTTATTAAATTTCCCAGTTGCTTTATCGACGAAACCTCTCGGGTATTTTGATATTATTAAAATGTTCTTGGAAAAGTTGTACAGGAATTTTTGTTCTTTTCTGAATGCCGCAAACCTTAAAATTGTTAATTGAACATTGTACATTTTCCGTGCCACATAACAGAAAGACCGAATCAAATGTTTGAACAAAACATATATTTATATATTTATAACTTTTACTGTATTGTACACTGTAATTTTTGTAACTTGATTTTATTTGAACCGTAATCTACTACAACACAGTTGTGAAAACTTTAATAGTTAAGTTGAAACAAATGCTTCACATTCTACAGAAGTCTTCCTGTAGATGGCCTATTAAGTCAGGCCGAAACGTGTAGGAGAACTAACCAACAAATAAATAATACAGTGCAAAAAATTGGTGTTGATTCTTGGTGAATTGAAATTTATTGTTTATAATTCTTTTAGCAAAATTCAGTTTCAAGCGACTATTTTTAATGTAAAATATATATTTTTAAATTAATGCTTTAAATTCGAAACGCACGTTGCTTTCAATTTAGATTGCGGTACTTTGTCCTATGGCGGTCTGGTAAGTAAAATTAAGAAATGAAAAGATCATCGTATAGGAGAAAATAAGGCAAATGCCCGCTCATCTGAATTTTGATAAAATCATTTTATTTAAGCTATCATTGTCGATTTCGCCTCAAGAGTTTAAAACCTATAATCTATAGTGTGCATGGAAGGGGGCGACATAGCTTGGGAAATCTTTAGGTGACTCCTGCTCTTGATAGCGCAGCCACGGAGAAGCATTGTATCCGATTCTCCGGTATGTTGTTCACGTATTCCTTGTGCTTAATGCTTCCCTCCCCCCGCGCACCATCACAATGTATGTACAAGTAGAAGGCAGCAAGGTAACAATGAGTACCTGCTTAGTATTCCAGTGACCGAGACCGGAACATGACTGCCTCGCAACATATAAATGCAATTCAAACGGTCTGCCTAAACGGATAAATGTTTTATGTCACTCTTCTCTGCAAATCGGAAGAAATTTCAGTTCCAAACTTTGTGTTTTGCCTGAATGAGCCATAGTTTGGTCTACTATGTGTTATCTAGTTTTTAGGCGCTTTCTCATAGTTTTAATAAAAGCAGTAATTAAACTTTTCATGCCTGTCCACTGGAATAGGGCAAACCCTACTGGGTGGAATTTCGTCTAATTCCATATTTGAAAATTTTTACGAACAACTGTTAACAGATTACAAATTTGTTTAAAATCTGACAAAAATTAGTCATTGTACGTGGAGACGTACATGGGTATTTAGATTATGATCAACCTTATCCTTTACAAAGACAAGCAAGGAAAGTACCTTTAAATACAAGCAGTTTCAGAGTTTTATCTAAATTATTCACTACTATGAAATCAATTTGCAAAACAGAGCGAAGCCAACATAAGTGTTAGGTCTTCAGACACAAGCTAATTTTTTTTTTCATTAAGCAGGACTTTTGTACGTCAATTTATAAAGAATAAATTTCTGCGTCTTGCCTTCCCCTGTAGGGCACTTCTACTGTCTCTGTTTCAAAACCATCTTCTGACACTTGAAAATTTCTTTAACTTGTCACAGACTCTAGGTTAAAGGTTCACTTCAGTTTTCTGCCTCCTATTTTCAGTCATTTGTTGTATATATTCTCTTGAAATTTATTTGAGTGCAGTAATTTTTATAGTACATAAATGACCTTACTTTACTCACGCACTTAGCAACTTGTTTTGCCTTCAATCCTGCATTTTTTTTTATCATTGCACCGTGCATTTTGAAATCTACGTAGTTCACACACCAACAAATGCACTATTTATTAACTTGGTTAAAAGTTTTAAGTTTACATTAAAACACACAATAATATCTCTCCTACACTTTTCGGTATTTAATGACCATCAGCAGGGAGCTTTATCTGTAACTAACTAAAGTTATATTTATGTCAAACCAGTCGGTAAAATTACGTCGTTATATATATTATGTGTGTTGTGTGCAGTGCACCGCACACAACACACATGCCGCTCTACGACATGCTGCCACATCACCTAATTTATATAACGACGTAATTTTATCGAGTGTTTTAACATAAATATAGCTTTAATTAGGTACAGATAAAGCTCCCTGATGATGGTCATCGAAGACCGAAACATGTAGGAGCGATATTATTGTGTATTTTAATGTAAATTTAAAAATTTTAATCAAGTCAATAAATAGTACATTTCTTGGTGTGTGAACTACGTTCATTCTTGCATGTTCTTATATCGTTTGTCACTCTATTCCTAAGTTTCTACAACTTATATTTACATAATTTCAAGCAGTGAGATGGTCACGTGGTCTGTTAGCCTATTAAAATTTTTGCTATTTTATATATTAAAGTAAGCTTAACAACACTGTCCATTTTAAGCAAACATAACCTTCAAAACAATTAGCACTCTTCAGTGGAGAACACATGTGCTGTTCCTAGTTACAAATTTTCGAAATGTATATTTCAATGATTAGCCTCTTCTCGCGTTTGTAAAGTGTCCAATTCAAATCTCCGCCCAATATGTCTGAGAACTTTCACGATTATTCTCTGTCCTTCCAGAGGAAGTTTAAATAAAGGTAAAGGTGTCCCTTTGCAAACAGGGAATTCATACTGGTCAGTAGAGGTATGGCGCCACTCATTCTTAATCTCGGTAATACATGTCAGTGTGTCGTCAGCTTTATTAACTGACCGTTTACCTGTGGAGGAAAAGCACCCGATACCTTTGGAATAGGAGTCTGTTTGGATCATGGACCATCTGGACACATTGAATCTCTTGCTCCTGCAAGGAAACAAACGACGTTTCCTCGGTTAACCAACTCATCGCCTAGTCACTATAACGATATCGTAAATTTTGGAAGAGTTTCTTCAAATTAAACCAAAGAACACATCCTGCTTCATCCTTTAAAATTCGTAAAATTTGACGTCAGAACCAAATAGCAGAAATATTTTCAGCGACCTTAAACAAATTACATTATCGTGACGTAAAATTTAACGCCGAAAGACAAACTTGGGATTCAGGAATTTAAGAAGTGAGGCCTTGCATCACACATTTCTTCATGATTTTGGTCTAGGCCATTATTTAAATGAGGGCACAAACAAGCACCCAATCGTTGACAGTTGCAGCAATACTCTTTGACTCTGCTTTTACTTTGGTTAACCAGGCTAAAATTTTAGTTGACAGGTCTTTAATGTTTTCATTTTGGGAAAGATTTCTGTCTTCTGCCGCGGTCTAATTCAGGTCTTCGTTCTTTTCTAAGACTGGGTGGCCTAGATTGTTATTTTAGCGACGTTTCGGGAGAGTATATCTGTCCCTTCTACAAGGATCAAGCAGTACAAAAGAAATCCAAGGTAAAGTTATTGAACTGCTTGACCCATAAAGAAGGAAGGGCTATATCGCGCCGAAACGTCCGTAACTAATTACCAGCCTCCGCCGAGCCACGTCCCAGAAGAAAGTAGTTCTTGTATTTATTAGCAGCAAATAAAAAGTTATTCTTGTCCAATTAAATCGATTTAGGTCCGTGAGTTTACATCTGTTTTATTTTCACGAACCTAGAAGATTATTCCTATGTCATATCAATGTCATATTAGCTTGGTTCACTTAAATTTCCCTCCTCGACAAAAAAATGTATATATAACTAGTCTGAAGTCACCCTATTTCCATGACGTATACAGCTGTCTTTCTCAAACTTACATCGTCATGCATGAATGAACGCACTCACAGCACGTGTCGTGTTTCATTTGTTTTCCATAGAAAGTGCCAGTGTGATGTTCCTGCTTCATGAAGAACAAGTTGGTTTGCATAAGAAATAGTTGTGACTCAGATTCGACGGTAATTCGAAAGCATTTAACTAGTGTTTTGTTTCTTAATGCAGTTAAATGTAGGCTACATACTTAAAAGTGTCATTCGTGAGTGCGGTTTCTGATTTTAACCTATGTTTTACTTCTGTTCCGATGTTTCTTTCGTTAGTACACAGTAAATTTCAAGGTCAGATCGCAGAACACCATATTGATTTTGTTCCGTTAAATAAAACTTACTGTGGAAGTAATGAAACTTACATGTTGAAATAATTCAGTGTCACACGAAAAGTGTTTACGTTTGTTGTGTACGATTATAAACTCCAATTCATCGGAAAACTGAGCTCGTAAGCAATATACAGTATGTTTCAAAAATATGTTGTCGTGTCTCAGAAAGAAGTTGCATGCCCGGTAGTTTAAAGAGCTGTAGAATAATTCCGTGAATGTATGAGTGCTATAGCTGAAGAGAATGATACACTGGGTACAGGGATTTTGAAGATTCTACAAAGGAAAACTCACCGCATCTTGTGACAGGCGTTTGCGGCAACGGTAAGTGAAAACACATTTCTTGCTGTTTATTTGTACGTGTTCTATATTAATATATATTACTAAAGGTTTTGAATATTATAGATCATATATCTTAATTAAAAATAAGAGAAAAATGAATGATTAAAACTGTAATAACAGGCCATTCAAAAGTCTGTCGCGCGGATAATATAAAATACACAAAAAACGGGACATATATTTAAATATTTTTGCTTTGAGGGACATTCTTGTGTAGTGAAAATGCACACAGTATATTACTTTGAAATGTCTGTAGAATTCCAGGACACTACAGGGTATTATATTTTCCTTGGCTTTCAATATTTCTTGATAAAATAATAAAGTACCCCTTGAGTGGGGACCGCGGTACCACAGTGGTTAAGGTGCTGTACTACAAATCGGTAGGTCGCTGGCTCGATCCCAGCTGGTGTCAGTGGAATTTTTCATTCACATAAAATCCTTCCGATCGCACTATGGCCCTGGGGTCGACTCAGCCTCTAACAGAAATGAGTACGAGGAGTATTTCCTGGGGGTAAAGGCGGCCGGTGCGTTAGGCTGACAACCTTACCACCATCCTGTGCCGTTGTCACGAAATCTGGGAACCTTAACTTCCTGGAACCCTTTGGACCTGTCGAGGCCTGTAACGGGGCTGCTTTACCCTTTTTTTACGCCTTGATTAGTGGATAAGCCTATTGTTCGTCTGTTACCCACTATCAGCGCCTAAAATATTTGGTGGATTTTTTAAATATTTATATCAGAATCTTTCACTATTAAACGACTGATAATTCTGATTGCTGGATGAATAAGTCAAAAAACGAACTGGCTTTACACAGGGTCATAACAGACAACATTTTTAAATTTCGTCTTGATAAATATTTAATGTACTGGACGGAAACATTTGATCGACAGCTTCTCAGATCTGCACTGCTTATAGTGACATGATTTCTGAAACCTCATGTTGTTGTAAATGGACAATGTCAGTGCAAAGAATATATAATGAATTTGAAATATATGCCTCTCGTCGTTGAAGCAACACGTTATTTATTCTAGAAATTCATTTTTTTATTTTAATATTCCACTTCCGGATTTCTTGTCACAAGATGTACCAAGTAAAATTAATCAATTTTATGTCCTTGTTGCATCACGTGATACCGGGGCGATCACTTGGTGTAATTATTCAGTAATCGCGCAAGTTACTAATTCGCAGATAATTAGTGTAATATTGACTCAAGCTGACTGCAGTAATTGAGTACTGAGATAGAATAAGTTGATATAATTTCAGGTACCAGCTTAATAGAATCCCTGTCACCACAGATTCAATTGATCCCCCAGGCAACCACTGATAATGATAGAAGGCTATAAAATGATTATTCTGCTAAAATTGGCACTTGGGGGCCTATTCAAGTTGAAACGAAGGCAAAACATATTAGCTATTGTTTTCAAATTTTAAACATTTCATTGTGTGAACTTTGAAATTGGGAAATAATGATGACACTTCGTAAAGCAAGTTAAACTTCGAAAGTGTTAAGCTTCTAAGGGCTATGGCAGTTTGTCGCGTTCTTAAAAGAAAATTTGTAGAGATGACTCTACTGAATTTGTTGCGTGGGCCTAGCTCTAGTTGTCTGTTTCCTAGCTGGAGTAATACATTGTAAATTTTAATTAAATTTGAGGATTAATACTCATAAAAAATCTGTCGACACTTTCACTTGTTTTTAAATAAATTAAAAGAGAGTTCAACGTGAAGAACTTATGTCTATTCTCATTTAGAAAATTAATAGTTAACATTTATTAAAAAAATGTATGGTAATAACGAAAGTTGTAGGGAAGAAAGAAGAGAAATATTTATACCCACTTCACCTTTTCCTACAGATCTTCTGGTATTTCAGATAAAAGACAGTGTTTCAGAGGGTCAGAGTTTTGGGGTTAAATGTATATTTCCTAAACTCTCTGAAGAAACTTATCCTCATTGTTGCACCGTGCATTTCGTAGAATCACTTCAATTATTAACCAACAAATGCACTATATAAAATTTCACATTAAAACACTTAAAATCGCTCCGACATGTTTCGATCCTAAGATCAT
>Ga0123352_10013242_pt1 | contig 13084 bp, 12 predicted proteins | sample TergutLab28metaG_FD_89700 | JGI IMG/M metagenome (GOLD analysis project Ga0123352, IMG submission 89700) | Labiotermes labralis P1 segment gut microbial communities from Petit-Saut dam, French Guiana - Lab288 P1 | ecosystem: Host-associated > Arthropoda: Insects > Digestive system > Gut ... | reverse complement strand
GGTCAGGAAATGCTTGCTATCATTTGGTGCAGAATCTTTTGTCTTCCAGGTTGCTATCCAAAAATTTAAAGATCAAGATATATAGAACTATAATTTTGCCTGTTGTTTTGTATGGGTGTGAAAGTTGGATGTTGACATTGTGGGAGGAAAGGAAGCTGAGGGTGTTTGAGAACATGGTGTTGAGGAGAATATTTGGACCTAGGAGGGACGAGGTAACCGGGGAATGGAGGAGATTGCATAATGAGGAGCTAAATGGTTTGTACACCTCACCCAATATTGTGTGGGTGATAAAATTGAGAAGAATGAGCTGGGCTGGGCATGTGGCACATATGGGTGAGGAGAGGGGTGTGTATAGGGTCTTGGTGGGGAAACTGGAGGGAAGTAGACCACTGGGGAGACCTAGGTGTAGTTGGGTGGATAATATAGGATGGATCTCCAGGAGGTGGGATGTGGGTATATGGATTGGATTGGGCTAGCCCAGGATAGATAAAGGTGGCGGACGCTTGTGAGAGTTCCCGACTAGCTGCAAACCAGTTAGCTTCTCAAGAAGGACTCTGCACCATGGAGTAAGTAAGTAAGTAAGGGCTACATGAGAAGCATGTAGTGGCAGCTTGGAATCTCGGGAACCATCTCAGCATTTGCTTATAGACACAGGGAAACCAAGAAAAACCTGTGTCGAGGTGGCCGGTGTAAAAATGTTTAATTTTTTTAACATCTGCAGAAAAAATGAAATTATTATAATGATAGCATTCTGTAATGCTGCAGGTCAGTGTGTGGCTCCCGTTGTAAAGTATGTCGACATGAAACAGGAGACCGCTGATGGCTTCCTCCCAGGGTCAGATTGGTATACAACCGGAAATGGTTGTACATTAATGCCAACTTTATTCCTCACGTCCTTCACAGAGCACTGCCTGAAACAAAAATTTTCATGGAAGGTAATTCTGCTTTTGGATGACCACAGAGCTCTTTGCAATTCTCCTTTAATGCTCCATACTGCTGTTCAAAATAACACTGCATCATTCGTCTTCCGAGTAAGTGTATTAATACGGTACTGCCTTTGAATAATTGGTTTTTGGGTCCTGAAAGAGTTATTTCAAAAACGAAACCACAGCTTATAAATCATTCGATATCACATTGCGCGGCTCATTGGGTTTGCTTGGAGTAAAGCTGCTTCTATGGGTGTTGGTGTTAGTGCTTTTGAGTCGATTGGTATTTATGTTTTTAACTGCAACAGAATGCCTGAATATTTCTCCATTTCTGATACCGGCGAAACTATAACTTCCATGGCAGCAGCACCATGTCCCAATATGGCTCCTGTTGGTGCAGCCTGTACTTCATGAACTAACTCTCAAAATGTCTTACCTGTCTCAGCAGAACCTTCATTAAGTCCTTCATGTCTAATCAATAGTTCTTTGTCTAGTCAAGAAATTCTCAGCATTTGGAGCATAATGAAGGGTTTCTTTGGCATTTCATTAGAGCCCACATCTGTTCTGTACTCTGTGCCAAATGAATCCAGTCACCTTCATCCCATATTATTTTTTAAGATCGATTTTAGTAGTATCATCCCATCAAAGTGAAATGCCCCATTTTCTAACTTGCTGTTCACAATAGTGCTTTAACTGTTACTTAGTTTAAACCCAAAGAACTTTTATTTTATTATTTCAGGAAATGTGTGGAAGTTAGAATCTGTACTGCCCCCCATACAATTCTCCGTTGGGGGGTGGGGGGGCATGTACCATATGTCAGTTGTAATTAATTCTTTAGCATGAGCCTGATTTTGTATCTTGATTCTGTCAGGTCCCACCAGAATATAAAACTCCCCCCACCGAGCAGACGCACGGTGCCCCATAATTTATTTGTAGTTTAGTTTGAAATCACTGATGTGTGCTGTGGCATGTGGATAACGGAACCTCTAGCCAAGGGTTTGAGATTTGGCCCTTATGGGGGTGTACAAATAGAATCCTTAAACCATAGTGGCTACTGCTGGCAGGTAGGAAGTCACTCTTTGACATTTAATTATAAACACTGCTTTCCTTCTTGGATTACTGGATCATCATTAAGATATTCACCCAGAATTTGAAACATTTCATGTTTGTGAGATCTGAAGTTGTCACAGCAGTGTTGCTGAATATTCAAGTCTTCTGGAATGTGACATTTTGCTGTTGCGTGAATAGTCCCAACAATTCATAGGACTGAATTGCCTGCACCTTCAGTGCCATTTAGTCTTGGGCTGCTGAACCATAACATTGATGCTAACACTGGGAATTACTCACTCAGCAACACAGTGACACATCCCAAAAGACCTGACTTTTCATGCCAGTTTCCGCTTTCTTTTGCAGTACTGTTTTTGAGACAGTGTTTCTGCTGTATTTGCTTTTTTTTTATTTCTTATTTCAGTATGCTTATGGATCCAAATCCATATATCCTTTATAATTTGCTGAGTGAAAAAATAATAACTGCATAATTCTATGTAACACAGCCCTTCTTTAGAAGCTTCTAGTTCCTGAGCTATTCAAGAAATTCTTTGCCGCTTATGGAACCCGTAGGTTCATTAGTGCATTCACAGCAGCCTGCCACTAGTAACTGTCCTGAGGCAGATCAGTCCAAATAAAGCCTTGCATCCCATTTCCAAGTCATCTCCTTCCATCAGGTTCCCACACCAAAATCCTATATACACCTGTTCTGCCCCCCATACAAGCCACCTGCTCTACCCATCTCATTCTTCTGTATTTGATCACCAGAACAATACAAAGCTAATTCCTGCTGTTGGCAACTTATATTTCTGTGCAGCAAGCTCTTATAAGTGACCGTCATTTTTGGTGTGTTTACAGTTTCATCTAAGGCAGTGTTTCTGAACCATTTTGTGGTCTGGCCCCCCCTTTGAGCTTGATTTTTTTGTATGGCCCCCCCCACCTTTATGGATGCTTTTACTTATGAAAAAAGTTACATTATTCAATATTGTTGATTTATATATTAGAATTTACTTATAGTACTTTTATTCACAATATTTTATTGTTTTTAAATATTTTGTTTAGGTATGACACATGTTTAACTTGTAAAGTAAAAATAACCTGTTAGCAGTTGGCATTATATTCAGTGTGTTGGGCCTGATGAACAGTTGCACGTTTTTGAATGCTCGGTTGCAGTGTGGTCAACGATGTGCTAACATCATGCCTCTTCACAACATCCATCGTTGACAGCAATTAAGTCACTCAACTAAAACCAGGTTCATCGAGAAAGAATGTGGGAAAAGCGGTAAAATACAACCTTGCCTTTTGCTGATGAGGCTTAAAGAGGAAATATGACCTCTCTACTGTGGGGGATGCAGGATAGAGGGGACCTGTGATTTAGTTTTAAATTAAATTTTTTGTTTTAGGCAGTGAAGTTAACTGTGCCCCCCTAAAGTTATTCTTCTGCGGTCCCTTAGAAATTTCGAAACTATGGCCCACATTGAGAACCATTGATCTAGGGCAGTGCTGGCAAACTTACGGTACATGTACCCAAAATTTCGCACGGAAAGGTTCTTTTTTCATGCAGCATTCACTGGTGTCCCAGTTTATGGTTATGGTGTAAAGAGTATGTGTATGTGTATGTAAACACATATCAGACTGTGTAGAGACTGTATATGAGGTATTGTTGCTACCAAATAACACTGCGAGTGAAACATTTTTGCAGAAATTTGGAAGTGTGTGTTGTTGCATGGATACACATATAGAAATGATGAAGAATGCAAAATCACAGTCTAAACACAACCCTATCTATAAGTAATAGTCAGCTACATGTTTTGGCTAGGTAGAGCCATCATCAGTGGCTGAACGCAGAACCGAAAATAGGAAATAACTATAATACAGTGTAATAACAGTAAAAATTGTAGGGATGTGATCTCGTCTTGCATCAAAGCAAAATTGTGTAAATTTATATAGCACATGGAAAAATGTGGAGGTTTTAGGATTATGTATTATTTGCTTATGGTTCTTTGTTCAGCCTGATGATGACTATATGCAGTTAAAACATGTAGCTGATTATTGGTGATAAATAAAGTTGTGTACAGACTGTGATTTTGCATTCTTCATTTTTATATGTGTATTTAAAACACAACGGGGATGTCTTGTCTAAAAATTAGTTGATGTCAGATTAGGGTTCTGGAACGTTTGTATTGTTGTGTCCAGCACAGATCATCTAGTTTGTCCAGGTCTCTTTCCACGTTCGGTAATGTTCGGTAAACTTCGGACCGAAATTTCTCGAACCTCGCCTGACGCTCCTAGCGGCGGTGGAGCTGGCCATTTCGACTACAGATCATCTAGAATAGATTTTGACGGCGAGAAGAAGCCCCAATAGTGCTGCGAGTGGAGTGTTTGCGTTGGTAGGACGTGTAGAGGTAGTGAACCGGAAATGTGGTGTAAGCAGTGACTATGTACGTAACTGCTGTAGTAACCTACAGTTGGGGGTGGAATATAGAGCACAATCCCATTTCCAGTACAAAGGTAGTTACAGTGTTTGTGGAACAACGGGGAAACGTTTGGCCGTAGCGCTGTATTTGGCTGTTCAAACTCTGTTTTCTTCTGAAAAGATAATTGAGGGTCAGCGGAGACGATTTCTAAGAGAGGAATTGCTGATTCGATTCTGGATTCTTGAACTCTAGTCACTCGTGGTCCAAAATGTGTTTTTTAAATCTTCGCGTGTGATCAGGATGACAAATTTTGCGCGCAATAAAGCTGTTGGTGGCAACACCGGGTCACATGTTGCTTACGCAACACGTGCATCCGAGCAGATTTCTTTGTTCATTTACGCGCGTTAGTCCAACCACCACCCCAGGCAGAGCGTGGTGTGTTAGTTGTGTAATGAATGCATACTGTACTTAGAAGGTTCATTATTAATATGTAAAATATTGTACATTTTGATGTTACATTGCACGGTACTTCAGTTAACAGGAAACAGTAGTTGCAAACGCTGCACAAGTAACCAGTTCATATTACTCGAACTATGCCTGAACGTGCGGCGATGTCGCCTCACAGTTTATTTAACTTTACAGAATGCTTTAGTTGCGAAGTTGATTTTATAAATCTCGACTGTTTAGATAAATCAATCTTACTTGCTCACGTACTGATGTGGTGTTTGCTCGCCGGACTGCTGTGCATTTCCGGCTGCATGGTGCCTACAAGTCGAACTACTACAAGTGGAATAATTATAACAAGTGAATATACAATTGACAAGTATAAGAGTGACCAAAATGATAAAGTGCAGCTGTTCTTTACTGTTAAAAGGCGAGTCTTGTTGACTGCATAGAAATTATTGTTTGGTTATAAACTTTTGTTCGTGAGCGGAGCAATTTTGGCAATTTTATTTGCTGTACGATTGAACTTCAAATTCAAAATTGACACATCTTACACTACGATTATATAAAGAGGCGAAGCAACTATTTTAATTAAATTTTAGATTTAAATTTTATACTTATTAGGAATTTACTTTACTAAGTTTACTGAAAGTGATATTGATAATTTATTTGGTAACTTAGAATATAGGTACATTTATTTGGAATTTTGGATAACTAATTGAGATTTTGTTATATTATCCTTGCATCTCGAATTTCGATTCCCCATCGATTAAGTTGAGAGTATATTGACGATACTAGTAGATTTGATATCGTCTGGTGGCAGCGATTAGTGATTTGTATTGTCTTTTATAGAGTGGGAATTCTGTAGTATAATTCCGCTCAGTGCCGAATCGCGGTATTAGTATAGGCGCACTTATACGCGGGGGCAGTACAGTTGTATAAGGCAGCAATCTTTGTTCTAAAGATACATGATCTGTGTTCTGAAGCCAAAAGGGTTATCGTGTTTATAGTTAAGTCCAACCGCGATAAAAGACAGAGCGCGCGTCGTATTCTGTTCACAGGTGCACAAGGCGTCAGTCTTTGTTTTCAAGCCATCAGGGTTAATATTCTTTCACTGTGAAACGCCACGAGGGCTGTTGCGTGTGCATTCCAATACGGAAACATTATAGTTCACAGTGATTACATTTTTGAATGGAACAGTGAATGTACAAACGTTCTGTTGGAAATATTTGCTGCATGTGTACTCTTTGGTTGTTAAGGTACACGTGATTAAGGGCAAGTGCTTTTAGGGCAACTAAAAAGTGAGCGTCGGTGTCGTAATCAGACCGCAGAACCAGCCCCCTACATTCGTCGGTGTAAATTAGCGCAAGGTTAATTGCACGAAACCAGTGTGTCACCCTGCATATCGTCGCTGCTACAATATCGGGTGTTCGGATGTTGGCAGGCCTTGCAAAGACATGTTTGTGTTCGTGCAACTAGTCTGGTTTTGTACGGAAAAGACGCGCGTATCTTTAACGGACAGGAATGGACCTGGGGACTGTGAACTGCCCAGTTGTGGTTAGTAAGATATTTTGTCATTGAACCTCGGTCATTCCAATTACTGTGGAATTAATACGGTAGCGAGAGAAAGAATCCTTTTGTTCATGTCACGCACGTTCTCCAGTAAGAATGTTTTCGAAGGTACACCACGTGTTTCTTCTAAAAGGGAACACAGAACTGGGGTACATAGTGTGACAGTGATAGGCATCCTGCACCATGTAAGGCAAATTTAATATTTGTCTTTGTGTACTTGGTTTAGTTACACAGTGGCTGAGGATTCAGTGGAGTTGTTAAAAATTTAGAGGTGTAGTCGAAAGTAGCCTTACTGATATTTAAAAAGTCCTGCTTGGTGCAGATTTGAAGCCCCATGATGTGTTGATTAAGCAGAATTGTTTGCTATTTGGAAATTTTATTTCCCTATTTTGAAGATGCAGAGGATATAATCGAAATCATTGCAGAAATAACCAATCAGTATTTTTTTTTGAAAGTCGAATGACTCACAAATAGATTTGATGCTATTCCATTCAAAATTGCTTCATTATTGAGTGAATGTGCTAGAAGTTCACCCATGCCCAAAGGGTCAAGAGGTTCAAGCAGATCAAAGGTGAAAATCATCTATTATTAAGGTACCCATTGTCAAGCAAATTACGTGGAATCCTTGAGCTTCAAGAACATTTTTGAAAGCTTGATTGTTAACAGTACAGTGCTTGATAGTGTTCAGAGACTGCATTATTTGATGTGTCTTTGAGGGTGAAGCTGTGGGCATGTTTGAAAACATAGCCATTCTCTATGGCATGGAAATTGCTAGTTGATGGTTGTAATAATACCAAGATAATTTCTGCTTCTGCATGTGAAGGCTTGGAGCTTGGGGCTCCTGTCAAGATTATTATAGGCCGGTTAGTGAAGGGTGTAGTAATCTACATGTTGTTTAAGATAGGACGCAGAGGTACCAATACACGAGTGGTTACTCGTTGAGGTGAATTTGATGAAAGAAAATTTGAAATGGGTTGTTTTGGAGATGAGTGGATTTGAAATGTAATGCATTTGTCTTCTCTGTATTTAAGAGCTACTCCATTCATTGCAAACCATTTACTCTGTAGTTGAGTATGGCTGTAGATTTTGTTTGCAGTTCAGTTAAGTTGTTTGCAGTGACTCAAACACTATATCACCCACAAATAACGCAGGCCTGGAATCAATTTTCATTCCAAAAGGACATCATCAATATATGTTATTCATAATGGCAGTGGGGTCCAGGATAGTGCGGTCGGCTTAGCGACATGCTAGGGGCTGGATGGCCCAGGGATCGAATTGTGGTGGGGGCGAGATTTCTGCACCCATCCATACCGGCCCTGGGGCCCACCCAGCCTCCTATACATTGGGTACCGGGTGTTTCCCGAGGATAAAGTGGCTGGGGCGTGGCATTGGCCACCCACCCACCCTCCCTAGTGCTGAGGTTGAAGGAAGAGTGTGGGTATACATCTGCTCCCTGTCTGGGATTTTGTGGCCTGTTCTAGAGTGAACTTTACCTACTAGCAGTCTTAAAATCAATCCCTGAGGAATTCGACATTTTATTCCCCATTCTGACGGGAGTTTTTGCTGATGGTTCTGAGATATATATCAACCCTTTATTTTCTACCTGCAAGTTAAGTCTTAAACCTTTGGATATTATCTCCATGTATCCTGTAATACAACATTTTACTGAAAAGAATTTTGTTATTGACACAATCAGATGCTTTAGCCAAGTCACAGAAGACACTACCTGCTGTCAGTAATTAAATGCAGAAAGAATATTATTAGAGGAAAATGGCTGTTTGGAATGGTGACACCTTTTCTAAATCCAAACTCCTCTGATACTAATTTATTATTTGCTTGTAAATGCTGATTGAATCTGTTAGTCATAAGGGTTTCTGATATTTCTGGAAAAGTTGTTGCAAGCAATAATTTTCTGTGATTTGTCAGTTTCATCACTAGTGTATATGGGTGTAACTACTGAATAATTGAGTCTTTCAGGGCAGTACTCTGTTGTTATGAGGAATTACGTGTATGGTTAAGAGGTTTATGTGGTTCTGATGCACAGTACCTTATAATCCTGCTAGAAATTTCATCATATCCTGACAAATTTTTTTAATCTTGGAGGATTTTATTATGTTTCTTATTTCTGTTTCTTTTACTAGAATTATTTTTTTCTGTAGTTTGTAAAAATTGCTTTAGTAATTAGTCATATGCATGTTTGAGTGATTAGTATTTAGACTTATACACTGCTGATAAAAGACACAAGCTATGTCTAGGATATTTAGTATTCCCAGTGTCTGACTTTATTTCAGAAATTTATTATTTTTATGTAAGTAATGTAACTGTTCCAACTGATTTGCCAAGTCCTTCCATGTCAAACAAATAGGATCACTTCTTTTGCATTTGCCTACTAATACAGTTATTGCAGCAGCTGTAGAGCTGTTAAGTCTAAATGTATGGTATTAAGTTAATGTATATTGACAGTGGTAAGTCAAGCTGTGCATGCAGGTTGTGTGAATGTAACCACATCTGTGACAAGTGCAAGGGTTTAAAGGCTTAAGTCGCAATGCTATAAGAGAGTTTGTCAAAAGGAACGAATTTTGTTTCAAATGTTTTGCTTATAATCACTTAGCTGACAAGTGCAAACATGCTGCGTTGTTTTACTTGTAAAGGTGCTCATCATGCGTGATTACACAAAGATACTAGCTCTGGCACAAGTGACAAGGAAACTACATCTAAGGGAGATGTGTAAAATGTTGTCAGTACTTCCATAACAATTATAGCAGAGCTTGGTTCATATATGTTGTTGACAACCGCAATTGTGAATGAAAGGGCCGTCCATGGGAAGATGTTTGTCACTAGTGCGTTATTAGACAGTGGAAGCCAATTGTGATGAATTTGGGTCTTTGTGTAAACATATGCTCTCTTTCAGTTATTGGCTTAAACAATATGGCAGCCATTTCTGTCGTGTCTACTTGTGTTATAGATGTGTTCTCCAAACAGTGTGTATAGATATTCAGGTTAATTATGCTGTGGTTGAGCCAATAACCAGTGTCTTGCCTGTTCAGCACACTGACTTTTCTTTTTGGCATGTTCCAAGTGATACCATTCTTGATGATCTTAAATTCAGCGAGCCTACTGCAGTTGATACATTGGGAGCTGTCATATTCATCGATACGTTGAGAGCTGTCACGTTCATCGATACGTTGAGAGCTGTCACGTTCATCGATACTTTGGGAGCGGTCATGTTCATCGATACTTTGGGAGCTGTCACGTTCATCGATATGTTGGGAGCTGTCACGTTCATTGATACGTTGGGAGCTGTCATGTTGATTCATATGTTGGGAGCTGTTACGTTCAATGATACTTTGGGAGCTGTCACGTTCATCGATACATTGGGAGCTGTCATGTTCATTGAGAGTGTTCTTAATGAGAAATGATGCAGAGGTGGTTTTTCTGCACTTATTGGTACTTACTGTTGGGTTTTCTCCAGTAAATTTCTGCATTTGGTGAAGGACTGTTCTTGACCCTGGGTGGTCAATCTCTTGAAGAGAGAGAGCCTAGAAGAAAAACTGTAAAGTTTTTCTGAAATTCAAGTGCCTCCAAATTGTACCACATCAGAGGAAAGAAGGTTGTGGAAGAATGCTTTCAACAAGAGTTGAAGATGGTCATTTTGTTTTCTGGCTTCTTGTACATCCAGTGCATAGGAACTCAGTGAGTCTTGCCAGATTGCAATTGGGAGACTGAAGCATGTGAAAAAAAGATTCTCCATGAACCCAAAGTTGAAGGAAGACTTTATGAAATTCATGAGCGATTACAGTGAACTGGGTAGCTTGGAAGAGGTACATGTCAATACTGTTGAAAGGGCTTGTTTTCTGTTTACCTCATCTAGTACTATGACTAAGTTGAGAGTAGCCTTTGATGGCAGTTTTGAGTCATCATGTGGTATCTCATTAATTCCATTTTTATGGTTGGTACAGTTGTACAACCTGATTTGATTTCCATTTTTCATCACTTTCGTGCTTTTATGATTGCTATGTTGACTGATAGAGATGAGTACCTGGGTCTTCCTGTTCAGCAGCAGGGTAAGACGAAAGGGCCTGGGGAGGTCAAGGTGGGAGACATAGTGCTACTTGGGTAAGACAGCAAGAGTTTGGACTGGGCTAATTTTTTCCCTTTTAACTGGGAATGACGGCTGTGTCCGGGTTGTGAGATGAAGTGACCGGACCTGTGCATTGTGTCTATCCATTAGAGATAAGCTGGAGAGATATCCTGCTCCATAGATAGGCAGATAGATTTGCATTGGGTTTGAGCCCTTACTGTCCTGATGCACCTAGGCTTTATAGACGGGTCCTTTGTGCCCCATAATCTGATATCAGCTCAGGAGAGCCGTTTCCCTTTTACCTGTAGCTAAGTTCCAGATGGCCCTCAGATTTAAAATCTTAATGTCTGGGTCCAAGAAAGGAACCCACATATACTATCCTTTTCTCTCAAGAAGCCCTGGCAAGCAAATCCCCTCTGTGTTCCCCAACAAGGCCCCTGTGGAGAGAGATACCTGCTTACAGGGCATTTTTACATCTCTCTTGTTACATCTCTAACATTTCTTTCGGGGTCTCCAGTAAAGGAGCCCTCCCTCCAACTCCCCCTTATGGAGCCCCCTCAGATAGAGATGCCCCATTCCTAGAGTCCTCCATTCATCATTCAAAATCCCCGGTATACGAGGCCTTCCCTCCTGATTCCAGGTTCCCTCAGACATGAAGGGGACCCTATGGAGAGAGATGCCCTTATCTGGAACCTTTTTTAATGTATCTTCCAGGGTCCCCAGTAAAGGAGCCCTCCTCAGAGGCCCTCTGCACTGAGACTCTTAAGGGAAAGAGACTCCATTCCTAGAGCCTCCATCCATCTCTCAAAGTCCCTGGTAGATGAGCCTCCTTCCAGTTACCCCTGTGGGGCCTCTATGGAAAGAGATGCCCATCTCCAGAGCCTTTTCTACCTATCCTCCAGGGTCCCCAGCAAGGGAGCCCTCCCTCCAGGTTCCCTTCACAGAGCTCCTATAGAGAGAGATGCCCCACCTCCAGAGCCCCTTTCAGCCATCTCTCAAAGTCCCTGATAGACAAGCCCACTCCAGGTTGCCAAACTGAGCCCCTATGAAGAGAGATGCCTGTCCCCAGAGCTTTCCTTTCATAACCCAGGGTACCCAGTAAAGGGGCCCTCCCTCAATACCTTCTGCATTGAGCCTCTTCAGAGAGAGATGCCCCATCCCTAGAGCCCCCTTCATCTCTCAAAGTTCCTAGTAGACAGACCCCCTTTCCCCAGGTCCCCCCAAAGTTGTCCCTATATGGAGAGAAACCGTCCCAGAATTTTTTTCCACACCTAAGTCCCCAGCATGGAAGCCCTCTCCCAGGTTTCCCAGTGAGGCCCCCATGGAAAGAGGTGCCCATCTCCAGAGCCTTTTACACCTCCAGTTTCCACTAACAGAGCTCATGTAAAGAGAGATGCTCCATTTCTGGAGCCCTCTTGCCACTATCTCTCACAGTTCTTTGTGAACGGCCACCCTCCCCAGGTTCCCCAATGGGACCCCTACGGAGACACCCGTCTACAGAACCTCCTACATCCCATCCCATGAAAATTCATCTTTCCCTCAGAGTCCCAGGTAAGGGAGGCTACCCCCCTCATGGTCCCCATGGACAGGGATGCTCTGCCACCAGAGCCACTGGTCCATTCATTCATGTATGTCTGCCGCAGTCCCTAAAAGGAGCCCTTCTACATATGGGGCAAAACATAAGGTCATCGTCCATGGAACCCCATGCAGACGGAAGGCCTACATACTGTGGGGTGTGGCCTGGTTCCCAAAGGGGATCGTTAATGACACTTCTGTCTCTACCCCAGTGTAATGCAGCCCTCGGCATGATACCTTCCACTTTGGCTTGGTTAGACCAGAGCCCTGTTTGCCGGCATGTATCGTAGCAACCCTCATCAGTGCATACCCTCCAGAACACTCAAGTGGCCCATTGTAGAGTACGAGGTCTGTAAATAAAGTAATGAGACTGATTCGATATAACTCTGTACTTACTTTTAAACTACAAATCGAGTTTGTCCCCTTCAAAATAGTTCCCTTGGGAGGCTACACACCTCCGGAGACGTTCCCACTCTTCGTAGCAACGCTGGTAGTCGCTAACCGGAATCGCTTTTAGTTGGTCAGTTACAGCTTTTTTGATGTTTTCCACCGTTCCAAGATGGCGTCCTTTAAGGTGAAACTTTAGTTTTGGGAACAAAAAGAAATCTCACGGACTGAGATCAGGGGAGTGTGGGGGCTGTGGAACAACAGGAATGACCTTTTTAGCCAAAAATTCGTTCACAGAGATCGCCGTGTGACAAGGGGCATTGTGGTGATGGAGCATCCAATTGTCAGCAATGTTTGGTCGCACGCGAACAACTATTTTTCTTAGCCTTTCAAGAATTTCACGGTAATAAAACTGATTAACAGTGTGTCCTTGAGGCACAAATTCTGTGTGTTCAATCCCTTCACTGTCAAAAAAGCAGATGAGCATGGATTTTATTTTTGATTTGCTCCGTCTCGCTTTTTTCAGACGTGGTGATGCAGATGTGTGCCATTCCTTACTTTGTCTTTTTGTTTCTGGATCGTACTCAAAGATCCATGTTTCGTCACCTGTAATCACATTCTTCAAGAAATTTCTG
>Ga0123352_10013241_pt1 | contig 13085 bp, 10 predicted proteins | sample TergutLab28metaG_FD_89700 | JGI IMG/M metagenome (GOLD analysis project Ga0123352, IMG submission 89700) | Labiotermes labralis P1 segment gut microbial communities from Petit-Saut dam, French Guiana - Lab288 P1 | ecosystem: Host-associated > Arthropoda: Insects > Digestive system > Gut ... | reverse complement strand
TTGTGTGCAGGGAAGTGAGTGGCTGGTGCCTCAAGTTGCACTGCTGCACACCTGGGCTGGTGAGGACCAGTGCAAGGTCAACCCCTTACAAAGGTACTACCTCCCCCATGCCCATTGAGCCATTATTATTATTATTATTATTATTATTATTATTATTATGCCTTTGAGTCTCCTTCCTACGAACCATAAAATACTGCTGTTTCAACCTCCGACCCGACAGTCTATTCATATTGTTGTACTGTTGTTACACTTACTTAGAGTATGCTTCTGTTATATTTTAACTCATTCACGTGTTCAGATGCCACAACCTAGACCTCGTACAGTGGAAGTTTGCAGCTCTTTGTGTTCCCGTTTTGCTGATTCGTTTGTGGTACTTGATTTATATCTCTTACAGGAGAGAGCGCTTAAACATGACGCAATATGTTAAAAGTAGTGTTTTTCCCTAGGGTTTTAAACCTTGTCCACCTTCTGTTGGCACTGCATTCCTTCGACTTGCTCGGTATCTCAGTGATTATTCAAAGTCCTTCGTCGTTTTTTTTTTTTATCTGACAGTTGTGCATGACCGGCAAATATGGCATGCGCATTTGTCGATATGCTTAGCAAGCAAACTATTTCACTTTATCACATTTTACTTTAATTATTGCAACATTATTGTGAATTTGTTCCGTCTCTTTGTTATGTAATCTGTGTTTTTTGTTTTGCTATATTGTCCCCGTGTCACTGCTATTGTACGTACAATTCCGTGCCATTTCTCTGGCATTGTTCTTTATGCACCACTGAATTGATTCTCTTATTGACCGTTACATTGTTCACTTACTGATCATATCGAGTTGACAGTTTCGTGATTAAAGTCCCCAGCATTAAATTTTATGAAACTTGTTTCAGCTGATCTCGAGTTCTGACCTGCAGAAACGGCCTGACACCCACGCGGAAAGCAAAAAACACAAAACGATAGTTACTGTAATTTTCTTGTAAATATTTTGGTGGCTACCTCGCAAAATTTGCGCTCCTCAGGCAGGCAGATAACCGTAATTTAGTGCTCTGATAATCGTTATGCTTATCGTCACACTCATCTCATTATAGGGTATGTGTTTCTATGTATAAATTGCCTTTATTTTCCTGGTGGATTGAGTCACTGCAGTTGTGAGGGGACTGGGCTAGTCGTATGGATACATGAATGAATATCCAACGAGACTATTACCCTGAACTCCCAGTCATCCCTCTTCTTTCCCTGTTTAGTCCGTCTGGTATGGTGGGAAGTGCTGTGAGATTTATATATGTATGTGTGAATGAAGGTTTAGCTCTTTGTAGAGAAGGGCATGTAAGAAAATAGAAATAATGTTTTTTTCTGCAGTAAGACGTTTGCTAATTTTATGCAAACAGAGTGCACTGAGGTGGGGAAGATGTTCCATTTGTCCGACGCGTAGCGAAACAGATTATAGCAGTAGCCTAGCTACTGAATAATGCTGTGAACCCACTTTAATTAATTACTGATGAAGCAATAAGGTAATTAACCCTGCACATCCCACTTGGGTTGCCATTAGCTTCCGTTCCTGCCCCCGGGCATTAGCAACTCCCAATTACTCGCGATGCAGACAGTATACCCCATCCTGCCTGGAGAATTCTTTAAGTCACCAAGACATTTATTTCCTCTTCGTATTTTCTGCCTTTCTCTCCATATCTGTTCTTCCGTTTATCTTGCTTTAACAATTTTGCCATCTGCGTTTCTTGTTCGTTATTCGCCCCATTCTTTAATTTCATTAAAAATACGGTAATGAAGATTCGTGCTTATGACAATAGCTGCTATACCAGGTGAGTGGGGGATGAAATGTCAGTTCGTTGCCATGCAGAAGGGCATTTTATTAAGACGACAGTGCCAGTGTGTGGAGGAGGAATATTTTGAGCTTTAAAATGTTCTTCGTTTTCCATTTTATACGGAGTGTACACTTGCTTCAGTCTTGTCTACAGAAATGTGGCAGTTATGTGGAATGAGGTAGCATACGTAACGTTAGTGAATTAAGTAGCGCCGGAAGAAAGTAATGATAATGTTCGCCCCTAAAAAAATTATAAACTTTTGAAAAATGAAACTTTTTAAATTAATTTACTTACATTCGGTTCAGTAATTTAAAATCTGTAGAGTGCTTATTTTTTTTTTAATTTAAAGTATTGATTTTTCAGCCCAATTTGCTGCCCGGAGCAGCCATGCCACCCCCTCCCCCAGTCTACGCCCATCAGTACATTACTGAAAACAGGTTTCTTCATCAGGCTAATCCATACTAAGATATTAAAGACAAGATCTCAGGTATGCCAAATTCGCAGACACGAATAACCAAACGTTGGCAGATTATCAGTACCTGAGTTGTGGAAGTCGCAGTAAGCCAAAGGACGCGGTTGTAAAAAATTATGTAAATAAAGGTGCATTTCGCCATCGCATTTTGGATACTGCAGCCTCGTAAAGGGCAATTCTACAGCGGTGATGATAAGTCCTTAGCCTGACCAAGAAGGACAAAGGTAATTTTTCTGTCAGACTGGCGTGAATTTCCTTCGGCGCCTTGCCTTGCAAAAAAATAAACTTGATTACAGCTCGCGTCTGGATGTTGTTGAAATCGCGCGCGTCGCTGACATGCTTCCGAGCTTGTTACCTTCCTGGTCGGGCTAAGGACTTATCAGCAACCCGGCAGTAAATGAGGAGAGATAAGTGTTGTATTCTCAGAAGTGCCAGGAATCTCCGGGTGGTAATTTTGAACATATATATTGTAATTCCATCAATAATACTTTCCTGGGATTTGATGGTGATCATTCCGTAATCTTTGAAAGTGGGGTAATTATATTTGTGACGAACTGTTCTCAACAGTACCTTATGAAACCCCAGTGGCTATTTCATGTAACGTGACTTGAAGGTGCAAATTGAAAGGAGAGGTTTAGAAAAAGATCAAGATGAGAGAATTCGTATTTGACTTCTGTACACTGCGTTATTGGTTTGGTATAATTATTAAGCTCATTTAAATGTATTCATTTGCACCTGACGGCTGTGCAGTTTGTACTGTAGGCTTTTTAAGGTGTTATTTTTGTGTTTTTCGTGGAGGAGAGTTGATTGCATTAGTAAGACCCAAATGTGCCACAAACGTAGCGCGCGTGGTGGAAGTCAAAAAGCAGAAAAGCGGAACTGAGTGGGAGAAGTCCATTAAGGAGGGGAAGGTCCGCATTGGACTGTAGTACCATCTAAGAAGGAGAAGAAGGAGAAGGAGAAGGAGAATGAGAAGGAGGGGAAGAAGAAGCAGAATAAGAAGAAGAAGAGGAGGAAGAAGAAAAAAAGTAGAATAAGAAGAGGAGGAGGAGGAGACGGAGGAGGAGAAGACTGTACTGCAGTTATATTTTGTCAGTTTCTTTTTGTCTGTCTGTTTAAAATTTAATTTTATATTCTATATTTTTTATTAGGCCGACTGACTTAAAAGCTCTGAGAAGGTCGGATATGTGGCACATACTGGTTCAGTAGTTTCCTGTATGGAAAGTTACAGCAGGGCCGTAACAAGAGTGGGTAAGTAGAGCACTCTCCTCGGACGCATGGCTGTGTGTGTGTGTATGTGTGATGTGGGTGTGGCGCAAGATTAAAAAGTAGGAAATTGAAATAACGTAATAAATTTGCATTCTATTATTTTATTTATATATTTACTGTCACCTGTTTTCACCCTAAATATTTGTGCAGTTTAAGTCTGCAATCAGTGAAATGAATACAAATTGAGAATTTTTTTGGTGGGGAAGGGGACAGTTCGGTAGCTTGCCTCAGGTGCAGTAAACTTTAGCGAGGGCTGTGATTACATGGGAATGGATCACCTTAGGGACGCACACCTGTATGTGAGGCTGAAATTACCAGCGGTCTTTCGGATATAGGTTGTAGAGATATAAACCGGATTCGGGTTGCTGAAGAAAGGGTACAAGTCGCACTTTCTCAATGAGGTGGGATGAACCTTCATGTCCATTACAGCAGCCGGTACGGCTGTAACTCTCTACTTGGAATGTAGCTGAGGTAAATTAAATGAAGTCTCCTTCTGGAACAACCATTCGTACAAGTTTTAAAGGAACACTAACTTCGTGACAGTTTCTGTATGTGCTCCTGGTTCTGGAAACTTGGGACTTCATGCAAGATGACGGAACGAAATTTCCATACGTACTTCCTGGATGCTAGCAAAAGGAGGATACAGATGTCATACTCAATACATTAGTGTAATGCCTGAACAGAAATGGAACAGATGCTTACATGTGCCACAGCTCATTGACAAGGCTCTAAAACATCAACAGCACAACATCAACAACAACCACAACCACAATAAAAGCAACAACGATGCAACAACAAATTAAAACGTAGAGCAGCGTTGACGGTAATACCGAGCCAGGCACTGAGGAGGTGACCTTGCACAACAGTTCAAAATTTCGAAATTTGTCAGTAGGCTCTCCCCACACGTAACAAGGGGCAGCCTACGTGAATCACGCCACATTTTCCAAACGTCTGTGAGCCTTCAGGACTTGCTAACAAACTTTTTAGTGGCTCTTGTAAAACCTTGGCGAGTGCTAATAATAATAATAATAATAATAATAAACTGAAAGTGCTAATGTAAAAATACAAACCGTATTTCACGGGCGATTAACATTACCTGTGGCTCAAATTGTAAATACAGAACAGCTACAACTCTATATACCCAAGAAACATGGTTTGTTTCAGGTGTATAATTGTAAATACCCTGCATGAAGGTGATCTCAATAATAATAATAATAATAAACCAACTGATTGTACGTAAGGTTAAAAAGGAAGTTGTTTGGTGATTTGCAGTAAGATCTTTCAAAGTAAATAATCTAATGTACTCCTGCAAAGACGTTCACCTTCAACTATATAGACCGTGTGGTCTATATAGTTGAAGGTGATACCAGTAATTGTGGGAGCGACCAGAGGCCTGTCCAGATTAATGGAGACATATTGAGAAGATGTCTGTGGTGAACACTCCAGTTCAGAATTCCAGACCCAACGTCCGTCTTGGAAAATGGCACATTTTGAGGAAGATACTGACGTGGCGCTTATGTACATATTTTCGGCAAAACCAGCACATGATGATCCTCAGAGGCGAGAGCTTTCCTTGGATGGTGGGCAGGATGCCCCTTAATATAATAATAATAATAATAATAATAATAATAATAAAAGGCAGCACAAGTGATCCCGATAGTAATATCATCTACAGGAGTAATTCCAAAGTCACTGTCACAAAGTCTAACGACACTTAACTTGCACCCCAATACATATACACAACTGCAAAAATCTGTAATTCTTGGCACATGTTCAATTGTAAGAAACTTTTTAAACTACAAATAAGACCACCGAGCCTAACCCTGTTGATTACTACATCCCAGGATAGGGGAATATTTCCCAGCCAAAGCCGAGAAGTGAAAAATTCTACAATAATAATAATAATAATAATAATAAATTTAATTCATATTATCTGTTGACGTGTTTATTAAACACGTTAATGATCAATTAACGAATGCAATGAAGCAAACACACACAAAACATGCAAACAACAAAGTAAGGCAAGACAAAGTACAACAAAAAACGAAACAAAAAGTATTGAAAATTACGTAATAATTATGCATAAAATTAAATTTACAAGACTGATTGTTGTGTTAAATAAAGGTACACGAGCTAATACAAAATGTGATTAAGGGAAAATACTTTCTTTCCCTCAGAATATTGTCACTTGAAAACATTAACATTCGATGCTCACCCGTCATTGTGAGCATTTTTGTTCAGAAACGTACGATATCAAACACAGAAGTGCCTCCGAGATGACATTAATAATGCCAATGAAGATGACGATAGCAACAATGATAGTGATATGACGATTGTTGTAATTAAGAAACCGCAGGTGGTGATGATAATGAAATGTTCATAACGCTGTTGCTTAAGATTAAAGTTTTGTTGGACGTTAAACGCTGCGTCATTGGTTCCGGACATTTCGAAGGGTGACATTGTCTTTATTTGACCCTGAGAAGAAGGAACTACGATTGTTTTAAACGTCGGGGACAGCTTGGCCAGCGACAGAGAGTACTTAGGTAATATCTCAGAAGACTTTATTCTTAAAAGTTGTTGTTGTTGGTGGTGGTGGTGGTGGTGGTGGTGTTGTCGTCGTCATCTTGTGTTGAAGAAGATTAAGAATATGTTGTTGATGAAGTAGCAGAATTAGAATAGAAGCAAGAAGGAATTAAAAGAGGAACGAAGAGATGGAGAAGGTTCGTAGCAGATCCAGTTACAGGCGGTTAGCACCAATGTTGAATTCGATTTCGTTGTCTCTATTTATCAATTTTTACGTTTAGTGTCATATGACTGCCTTTTGTACTGCGACACTTGTGTACTTTTATCACCAACATGTGCTCCTAACTAGCACTGTGGAGCAATTCGCACCCGTTAGCTAGTCCGTTTCGAGGAATAATAACCGGCGTAGGCCCTAAATACCGAATCTCATTTATTACTCGTTATTTATATTGGACAGCTTTTAGGGATGTAGGCTTATTAAATGCAGTCGAACTACACATTAAAAAAATTAACAACTAAACCAATTAGTGAACACGTTGATTAGTCAGATTAGCTAGAATTGATTGTATGGTGGCAAAACAAAATGGTGGGCCCTGGACACATATATTGGCTGTGATTTCAACAGTCATACCAGCGGTTGACAGTGCAGTAATAATGTGCGATTCCGTTCCAATTAAGTGCAGAATTTCATGTACATACACATTTATACAAACCACCTGGTATTTTATGGTTCTCTAAAATTCTGAATGTATATTAAAATATAATTAGATGTTCGGAATTATTGCAGAATGTGTGGTTCATTCTCGTAACCGTACAAAATTGTTATACAGGGTGTTACAAAATTGTTGCGTAAGGTAAAGTTGCGGTTCATTCTGTAACATGCCATGAAGGCATAGAGGGAGAGTAGAGGTATAGCTCTCCTGTTTCTCAAACCTTGCCGCTAGGTGGGGGGGGGGGTGAAACCCACGCCTCGCCCGCTTTACCTCCCGGGAAAGAGGCTCTACTCCCACTCTACAGGAGGCTTGGTGGGCCCCAGGGACCGTCCGGACGGAGCGGAATATCTCGCCCCATTGGCATTCGATCCCCGGACCGTCCAGCCCATAGCAATTCGCTTTACGACTACGCTATCACAGCCCACACAAAATTGTTATGTACGTTTCATTTGCATTGTGTGATTTTTCAGGAAGCCTTTTCCTCTCACTGAGTGCCTATAAAGTTGCTCTGCCTGCCCATTCGTGCGTACGAAGCAACTTACGAACCTTTGCGCAACTTTCAGTATAACTTTGTGTGATGAGGAGTTTAACTAAAAATGGTTCACATCTTCTAACTTCCTCAAACACTAGACCAAAAGTGACACTTTCATGCAAACCTACGCAGTGTGTTGCCCAAAACTCGAGTTTAATCCACGAATAACGTGATATACATGATTCTGAAAGAAAACTATGTGGAACAGACTGTGTAGAGACAAATAAAAGACGCATTTGATAGTAAAATTTTCCTGCAAATTTTAACGGTTTTCGGGGTAACTAAACAAGGAGAGAAAACGCGACAAAATTGTTACTATGTGCCTATACTGTTTAGCGAGTTAGGAACTATGAATGTTGGATAATTTCTTATGCATGTTGTTCGTACGTTTCACCATAATGAAGTACAGTACAGAAACATTTCCTGTAAAATATAAAGCCCATTACAGGCCTGGACAGGCCCTTAAGGCTCAAGGACGTCGAGCTTCTATAACAGTGTTTCTCAACCTTTGTGAGACCGCGGCCCGGTAAATTCTTTTTTCATAAGACGAGGGCCCGGTCATAACAAATTTACTCGTAAATACCTTTCCATTTTTTAAGTTCATACATTAAACTAACGTAAGTATTAATAATTAATTATGGCATAATCATAAGGAGTATCAGTACACTTATATATACGGCGTGGCATGTTGACAAATATAAAATTACATTTAAATTAGTTATCAATCACTGGACTAATTAAATCTTGTAGAATATTGTAGTTTCCTCAGGCCAACATCTGGGTCTGAGTTTTTCGACACATTCACGTATATTTTTCTCCTCAGAATATTTCCACTATAAAACATTTATTCATATAAGTTGCTTAGAAAACTAAAATGACAAATTCCAGGAGAACCTCTCGCGCCCCGGTATGATTGATAGCAGTGCCCGATACCGGGCCGCGGCCCGGCGGTTGAGAAACACTGTTCTAGAATTTCTTTACAGTCGACACATGAAGGTTGTCAGCCCTACACACCGAAATATTGCCCGTACAGAAGAAACTGTGACATGTCAGTATATCAGTTTGTTTCATCACTTCTGCTTTTATGTATGACGTCACATTCGATTTATCGCGGCTTGGTGATTTGCTTACGGGAGGTATTTTTTTCTTCTTATTTCTTCGAATTTTTTAGGTGGTTAATTCGTTACAAAACAACTTATCGGAGATATTTATCGGAGGTGTATTTCACATACTGGGAACACTTGGGAATTTGGTCCTGCTCTCGTGTTTAGGCCTTTTTGACCATTGTAGTGGGCGGCATACATGTTATTGTGTGTCGTTTGAAGATTAAAGCAATTCCGACAAATATGCCACGTTGGGGAAGACGGCACAATTTCTGTTTCATACTAGTGACATTTGGAGGATACTGGGCATGCATCCCACTGCTCGGTTGCTTGTGTCAGGAGAGGTAACACAAGAGTTCTTCGTTCGCGATTGTTTGAGATTGCACAGTTGCTGATAAAGCCAGGTAATTCTAATCATTTTTTGACGTTTTGCTGACCGTGCATTTCAGTATATTTATCTCAGTAATTAACCAACTTGATGCACAAAATATTTGTTTTACAATAAGTTTATTTCATGCCTCTACATGTTTCGAACACCATGTGCTAATCATCAGGAGGTCAAAATTGCATTACACAGCCTCTGGTATCATCATACGTATAGGTGTGATATAGATGGTAAAAATTTTAAAGCGAGAGGTGACAACTTCTAGCGAAACACCTGAAGTGAGCCATGGCATTTATACGTTTCGTTAAGGCATTTAGTGTAATACAGACTAATATATATCCAGTTTATTTGTTCACTACTGTCAAGACATTACGCGAAAATACGTATTTACCGGGGGGTTGCCACGGTGCAAGAGACGCCACACATCCTGCAATTCAGTTTTTTAACACTAAGAATAAACCTGCCCTTTCATCCCACTATTTAATTAGTAATTTTAAGATAACTGAATGCATGTGTTGTTCTCTCGTGATTATTTGCTTCTATCCCCACGAATGTGTCAAATAGCCCCATATTCTTCGAGAGAGATGCCACAAACAGGCGTTTGTACAAATTAAATTCCGGGAACTTTTTATGTTTCCTCCTCAGATTTCTTCTACATTGTAATTATAGATACACTAGGAATTACTTAAAAAATAATGAGACAAATACACACACATATCCGGAAAAGTGTGGCAGCTTACAACGCAGGGCATCAAACCGTGACCTTTGAATTGTTTTATAACCACTTGGAAGATCCTATTACGTGTATGGGTTTGTGACACTTGCTACAATTTTCTTCCTTCCCGTCCCGAAATATTTATTACACATTTTAATTGAGGTTTGATTGAGTTAGTGGCTACTAGAATTTACCATGGTATAGCTCTGTTGGTAGGTAGAATAAAATAAGTACTGCTTATGCATAACGTTAATAAAAAAAATTGAATCTATAATTCCTTCAGAATATTAATTAACTGGATGCCAGCATTCTGATGTGGCACACTGGGGGCCCAATATTGATTCTTCATTGTCTGTGACCATTACCGAGACTTCTCCTTTACATGCTTCATCAGTATGCAATTCATCGCCACTGGTGTTATCTGCACCAGCTCCTGAGGCACTCCTGTCCGCGCAACGCTCATAAATTAGAAGCCTCAGTGGATTCTTTACGACCCCTCGGCACAGAAATGCCTACTGAAGCAGTACAAGCCACTGCCTCATATATTGGTGATTTGAATTGTGTAGTGCGATACAAGCCATAAGCGACTGAAGTGTGTTATGGGGATTTCAGTTATCGATTGCCTGGTGACGCTTGGCTTCGTAAGTTTCACTACACGAATTTTATGTAAAACTTTTTTTTATCTGGTAATCTATAAACGTTTGCAGCTTTTTGATGTATTTAATTGTTCTTGAAGTTTTGTGTTTCGATCTGTGTAATTCGTGTTTTCGATTGGTTTCAAATTTTTGCAAGCTGAACTTTGTGTTGATCGTTCCTCATTGTCACATTCTCCGTTGCTTTTACGTTTGGTATTGCTTTACTTTCTGGTTTTTTTTTTTTTACCTGACAGTGACCTGCGTTTGATAGCGCCATCTCTTACCTTCTGCATGACCTTTATCATTCCATACTGTAAAATGTTTTTTGGGGGTTTTTCGTGCCCAATCGTTAATTATCTATACTTTTATTGTGCCGTGCAGGTTAATTTACTCATCTTGTATTTATATGCATTTTATTTTCAGTATATTGATTAACGATGCTAATTAAGGTTTAGAATTTTCGTTTGAAGGTGTTTCAGATGTAATACTGGCTCTGTGTGTGAAAATGTACTGACAGATGACTTATGTCTCTATGTTGTTCCATGTCTACTCTTTATTAACTTCGCCCTTTGTATTTAGCATCGACTTTGTTAAAATTGTAAGGTTTCTTTGGAGTGTTCGTTGGTATTATGCATCATTTCTTTCAGTTTTAATAATAGTCATCTTCTTTTACTCGCTGACAGTAATGCAGAGTGGTCAGGGATAATTTGTCTTTCATACAGGCAGTCCGAAACTTTCCACCCACCTCCGCTGCTGGGAAATATATAACATACATTAACGAGCAAATGTTGCCCCAAATGATCAGAGTCACAGCAAGACCTAATTTATATCGTTACAGTAGTTACTGCTCAGGGGAGGGTTAGATTAGCTGAAACCAGCGCCACTTAGGAACTACCAAACTGCAAAGCTGCCGTATATTAGTGCGTGATCGTGTGTTTGTGTTTGTGTGTGACAGAGAGAGAGATAGTTAATTGCTTTAACAACTGTTACCAAATATTTACGACTTCTTTATATCTACAAGACGTAATTTAGTGCACATAGACACAAAAAACTGTATTACAAAAATATCACGAATTCTATGTGGACTGTTGCAGATGTGCGGGGATAATCATACGAATCGTAATGTTCAGTCGTCTGTTTGCATTAGTTCTTGGTTTGGAGGGCAGTTGGATCGATTCTCGAAGCCACTTACTATTATTAATGTAACACGTTGTAGTTTCTCTTAGTCCCTTTCCCCCTTCCTTTTAACAATGCAAGATTTCATTCAAATATGGAACTTCCATTAACTCTCCTATTCTTTAAAAATTCCGCAGTGAAAGTTCTTTCAAAGTACTGTCTCCACTTATGTCGAACAGTTTTGGTATTTTTGGTATTGTTTCCTCCACACAGATTCTTAAGACCGCCATTTTTATGTTGTTGGTGGTTGTGGAAAGTAGCCGGTGGCTTGATGTTCGTACAGAGATCTACAGAAGTCGATATTCATGCTACCATCCCAGCCACGTATTCGGTGGCAGTGTACTATAAGAAATAGTAATCTGGGTCTTATGTTTATTGGACCGTGCATCATTGTGATAGTTGCAGAATAAAAGACCGACTTGATGTCACTTGCTATTTTATTTCACTTCTTATGTGCTCAACATGTTTCGGACATTAATATATCCATCATCAGGAGCTTGCGACTGTGCTGTTGAATTAGCACATTGGTCGTATTGTTCTTGGTTCGATATGTGTTGGAGATTCGGTGTGGTTGGGTTGGAGTGGTATCCGTGCAACTGTTGTGCTTCAGCCTGCAACACGGATACCACTCCAACCCAACCACACCGAATCTCCAACACACATCGAACCAAGAACAATACGACCAATGTGCTAATTCAACAGCACAGTCGCAAGCTCCTGATGATGGATATATTAATGTCCGAAACATGTTGAGCACATAAGATGTGAAATAAAATAGCAAGTGACATCAAGTCGGTCTTTTGTTCTTCAAGTAATGTGGGTTTTCAGATAGTTTTTAATGTTTTTCCAAATTTAGATCCAATGCATTTTCTGCGTATAATGGTGGTAACGTAGCAGCATTTTGACACTGAGCGGTAATGGCGCAGAATGTTATCTGCTTTAACTTTAACCTAACTCGGTATATCGCCCATAGCGTTTATTTTTTGTTTCATATGTTTATGTGTGTATAGAAATTATAACATAATTGCATGTTTAAGTAAGAATCTACTTGCAGATATGTTACTTAGGTGGTCTTGGCGGTTTAGAGGGTTAAAATGGAGCCACGAGGCCTGTAACTTACGTCTTTATGTAGGCTATATTTATGGTACAAATAACAAGTTATGAATGTTTGCTTCATGTTTTATTGTTCATAAACAACGCACGCTTTAAGATTTCTTTCATTCCTTCTCTCTTTTTCTTATTCTTGTTCTCGTGTCTCCTTTTGCATGATTTTTCTCTACGGCCGAGTCTTTATATTTGTGACGCAAATATTCCTTCTGAGATAATTTCCAAGGGGTACAGTACGGAACATAATTATTTTTGTGTGCTGAGCAGCAATGAAGCGTTAACCCACTGAACACTGAGTCAAGAGTCGCTGCATCTAAATTGTACAGACGTCTGTTTGTACCTCATAGAGAACAGACCCCCGTCTCCACCACACAAACCAACTAGTGACTGATAACAGTTAATTTGAGAATAATTTGAATGAAGACACCACGAAGTGCTTGGATACGTACTGTAATACTAATTTGTACGTCAGCACAACTGTTTTTATTACACAAGGTAATGTGTAGGCTACATGTTTCGACTAATAAATAGTCATCTTCAGGCCTATTATTTACAGGTTAAGTCACAGGATGCTGTGCACACATTGGGATCCCTGTGTGTTTACATCACTAATGTAAACACACTGGGATCCCAATGTGTG
>Ga0123352_10013236_pt1 | contig 13086 bp, 12 predicted proteins | sample TergutLab28metaG_FD_89700 | JGI IMG/M metagenome (GOLD analysis project Ga0123352, IMG submission 89700) | Labiotermes labralis P1 segment gut microbial communities from Petit-Saut dam, French Guiana - Lab288 P1 | ecosystem: Host-associated > Arthropoda: Insects > Digestive system > Gut ... | reverse complement strand
TGCCCCATATCGAATCACGGGAGCCCCGCAGCCTTGCTATAGCTCCAGATGGCCCCCAAGCCTAAACTCCTAATATCCTCGGGCTCAAAAAAGAAGGAGCCCAGGTACGCATGCCTGAGTGAGGCCAGAGCCTCACACTCACATAAAATGTGAGCCGAGGTTTCCTCTCCCACCCCGCACTTTCTACACAGAGGGCTGTCAAGCAGCCCTAGTAGGTGGAGATGTCTCCTCAGGGTGTTATGACCCATGAGAAGGCCAGTCACGACCCTGGATTGAGTCCTATTAAAGGTCATAAATTTTGCCCTGGTACCCAGACTAGATCCCGAGATAAACTTGTGAGCCTGCCTTTGGGTATCACCAAGACCTCGCCATTGGGCCCCGTGCTGGTTAACCAGCCAGCGACTGAGCCTCATTTGTAAATCTCGCCTAGAGACCCCCAGGGCCGGCTCAGGTCCAAGAAACCTCAGGGCAGTGCTGCCCCTCATGAGCCCATCAGCGATTTCATAACCCCGTATTCCAGCATGTCCGGGGACCTAAAAAAGGCTCACCACATACCGGATAGAGATATCATTCAACGCCTTTTGGCACTGATGAACCAAAGGGGACGTTGTTCTAACAGCCTTAAGGGCTTTCAAGGCTGCCTGGCTGTCGGAGCAGATACTCATGTATTTCTCCAGTCTATTCTGAAATTGTATCTCATAGACACAGGTGAAGATAGCTTATATCTCCGCCTGGAAGACTGTTGCATATCTACGTAGGGAGAAACTGAGCCTTCGTCCTACCGATTGCCCGTAGACTCGAGCCCCGGTCCCCTCCCTCATCTTGGATCCATCTGTAAACCAGACAAGCCCTTTGACCGCAGGAGGAGCACCAGTTGCTTTAGTCCAATCTTCCCTCGTCAACATAGTAACCCCGTATTGGGGTTCAGAGTTGTATGCTGGTCTCATAATGTCAACCCCCAAGTTAAACATGGGATCTGGCTGCTGAAAGCCGCATCAAAATGTTGCTGTGTCCTCTATTGGGATGTAGGTAAGACCAACATCCCAGACTCCAGGGTCGATGCGCAGCTGACCTAGCCTCACTCTGAACCACCAAGTCCAGTGGGGGGAGGCAGATAAGTGCTTCCACAGCATTGGTGGGAGTAGTGCACATGGCTCCCGTTATCCCTAAGCAGGCTAACCTTTGGACCCTGCTTAGTTTCATCTTGGCACTGGCTGTCTGACAGCCAGGCCACCATACCAAGGATGCGAAAGTGACGGACAGCCTGATGATAGCAATGTAGAGCCAATGAACCACCCTGGGTTTCAGACCCCACGTCACACCACAGGCCCTCCTACAGGCCCACATCGAGTTTTGAGCCTTCTTCACCTTAACATCCATGTGTTCCTTCCAGGTCAGACGAGATTCCAGGATCACACCTAGGTACTTGACTGATATGGAGCGCAGCTTTCGTCATATTTGAGGCATGTAGAGTATGTTTTGGCAGCTTTAACCCAAGAAATGTTCTCTGTGACAGTTTCTTTGTATGAAGATTTGTTCCCAAGGGCTTTATTTCAGGGTTTGTGTTCATAACAGTATTAAGTCTTCATCAGTTATGGTACATGATGTGTCACTCTGCATTGGTTGATTCTTCAACATCTACCTGGCTCAGTTTACATTCAGGGTTTGAGGGGTACAACTTTGTACAGATCAAAACCGTTTCATGAACTGTGTCTTAAGCACCCTCAGCAAATATAGCTGGGCTCAATTTCCTCTAGGCCTGGTGTGAAGTTTATGCCTTCACTGAATTCCATGTACAGGCCATATTGGAAGCTGAATCTTTGATAGTATAAGTGCCTTAAAACTTTTTACCTGTACCTTCATGATTTTCAAGCTTGTGAAGGAAATCTTGTCAATAATGGCACTTCTTGTTTTATATTATTCCTTGGTCCATATGGTGTATAGTGGGTATCACATTTGGAAGAAGGTACTACAAAAATATATTCCAAAATATTGCAGCTGTTTGTCACTTTGCTGGTTAATTGAGATTTCCAGATTATCCAGTGCTGGGTAAAACAGATTTTACTATATTGAGAAACATATAGATCACTTTAGATGATTTTGCCTGAATCCACTGTAGTTGTTATGAATCTATTTGTATCACCATGATAATTCAGTTATGGAAAATCTGCATCAGTGCATGATATGTTTAATAGTACTGAAACTTACATCCCATACAGCATCTGCAGTGGTGAACTAATTGTTTTTTCATATAATTGCCTTTTATAGGTACTAAAATTTTGATGTTGAAGTGTACCAAATAAACACATGAGAACAGTGCCTGTTTACAGAACATTGTAGAGATAAAGCGGTCATATTTTCCTTTAAGATATTATGATCTTATGTATTGTGATTATGTAGAACACCATAATGTTTCAGGTTTTTGTGTTTCTGAACCGCAAAGCGACATTACTGGACACAACAACTTCAAGACCAGGCTATCATCAAGTATCAGAAGATATAATATACAGTGAACACAAATATGAATTTCATACACTGGATGATGTGGACAAGTACTGGTATGAGATGTGGAACTTCTGCATCCATACACAGTTGGGTATGTCAATATGGAGGAACATTTTTGTAATTTAATACTGAATAATAGTAATAGACTTGACTGATATTTTGGACATTTTCTGTTGTCTCAGGCTAGAAAACCCATGATGTTTTGGCAAATGCTCGTGTCTCCATCTTCAGGCAGAAAGGGATGGGGGAGAACCTAATGTGATGAGAAGAGGAGTAATCATTCTTTTCATATTGGTTGCAGAAAGTTGGAAAGAAATGTGGATTTTCTCCAAAATTTGTTCAGATGCAGATAATGCATCATATCCTCTTGTACTTGATTTATGGGTATACAGGAAGTGAAAATCTTTTATCAGGCACGCACTTGTCATTTGTTTGAGGCATAGGGATAATTCTGTCTCTGATGCAAATGCAGAAAAAATGGCTGCAGTCTGCACTGATCTGATGATGTGGCTTGGAAAATGTTTGTACTCCCCACCTCCTAGCTCTTTCAAAATGGGTCACCACATACAGTTTTCCTGTACCACTGAAATGTTGTGGGTTTTACAGCATAAGATAATGGACAGTGTCCAGAGTATCAGACACATGGGTGTTATAATCCTTTCAAGTTGAACTAAATACAGGAAACATAATATCAAGAAATGTTAAAACTGATCTTAATACATTCTTGTTCATCGTAACGAACACATTGGATGCTCTGAAATGTACTCATTTTTTGTCAGTTTCATTCATATTAACACCATCCTTCCCCACCCTCCTCATAATTTTGTCCCTCCAAATTACCCTTCAGGTATATGAAGGCAGTAACATGGCATTGTTTGAATATTTATATCAGGGTACTGATTATTGCCGGTGGGCACATTTGAAATGTCACGGACATGATTTTGAACTATTTCCATCATCAATGAAAATAAAGTATGTGACACAGTGTTTTGTAAGCACACTGCTATTGTCCTCAGTTTCTTGAAACATTGTGTAGTATATTTTATTTTCAGTGACAATGGAAATAGTTCAAAATAATGTCACTGATGTTTCACACATTATACCAGTGTCACAGAACTACGTGGTACAACTTAACAACCATCATGGAAGCAGTGTGTTTCTTTCTTTCTGGAAGTTAGAAAAACTTGGGATAAAATTGGCTAAAATATAGCTTAACCTGAGGACACAAGCAGTGTGCTTTCAAAACATTGTGTAGTATATTTTATTTGCAATGACAATGGAAAAGTTCAAAATCGTGTCAGTGATGTTTCGCATGTTACACCATTGTCAAAGTGGTCACATAGTTTGTTCCAAGTCTCTGGTTCATTTTTAAGGTACGTAGAGTCCAATCACTGTACTTTGATTTGTCTTCAAGAAGTACTAGAAAGAATGAGTGTTAGTTTCTTGGGTTAGGTGTGAAGCATAGATCATTGTGTGTTGCTTGCTCTTAACTGAACGAAGCATTACTCTTCACGGAACACTAATACTGTACTATGGTACTCCCTAATGTACCAAATCATAGAGGTGTGTGTAGTCAGGGGTGTGAAATGGCTTGTTATAAGAAGCATTATGTGTACTATAAATGCTGTACACAGATCACAAACTCATGTTAAAAAAACAAGATGACACCGTTACAGGCATACATACTCCCTCCAGCTCCACTCCTCTCCTGTGCATACAGGTGCTATAAGATTGTGAGTAGACTGCTGTACCATTTTTTAGCATAAGGTGGTAAGCAAAACTTATTTATGTTAAGTTTGATGTGATTTTGCAGTATGTGATGATGAGATAAGGATCATCACCTTTCTCTTGAAGTATCACTCCAGTAACAATATAGCATATCAGAATAGGTTTCTGGTGTTGCAACTAATGTTTTGTTAGAAGAGTCATTCCATTTGTCATCATGTTAGTTATTCTATGTACAGTAAAACCCTAAATTTAATATCACATTACTGCTGATAGTCTGAAGTTTAAAGTTACTACGATTGCCTCATCAGTAACAAATAATTGTTCTAATGTAAATCAGCATCTCTATACACTACACTGAAATTCAAAGTCTGAATCTGGCCTTTTGAAACCTGTTGAATTAAAAAATATTGTGAAGTGTTTCTTATTGCCAGTCATCCATGTTCCAGCAATAGTTGGTACATTTTTTAGCAGGTTTGTAAAAAAATGCAGTACATCCTATTTAAGGTACTCTACAATGGTAGTAGGTCAAAGTGTGACATATATGGATACTGTGCTCCAAGTGGCATATTTTGGCCTAACTGAAGCAGCTCATTGGTTGGATGTGTGCTTCTTTGTTTGTATTCTGCAGTGCATGTTGTGCTTATAAGTGTGATTGTTAGTCATTCCAATGTATTTATCACTGTGGGAACAGTTGAATGTTGGTGTTTTGTTTCTAGAACAGGACATGTGAAGTACATGTCATTTTTCACTCCTAATGGAATCATTTCAGTTCCCTACTGTTTATTCTGGTTGGTTTTCTCCACCTTTTCTTTTTTGATGGTATGAGTGGGCCATGAAAATCTTCATATGGAGTTTTAAAACTGAAACTCTTGACCCATTAATGCCTAACAACTTATAAAGACATTAAATAGACAAATGACTTATAAAGACGTCGCAAACAGTGTGTTCAAATTTGGAGGAATTTTGTTCACTCCTATTCGGTTAACTGCTGTGTCTTGCTATGCTTCAGGACCCTTGAAGGTCAGGCTCTCATTCAGGAGCCAGAATGTACCCCCTCCACAAACACCAATATATGCTTAGACACTTAGGAACTGTGCATTTTTCCCAGCTGAGTAATACGGTTCTGACACTGCTTGCTTTGACTACCCTGTGTTCTGTGGTTCACTGTGGGTTGAAATATCAACACTGGCCTATGAAGCGAACTTTAGTTGTTTACCAGAAAGGTTGTCAGTGGCATACTGTACCCATATAATTCAGACAAAACTAATGCTCAAAAATCGGAGATATCCACAACACTCGCTGTTTACAGCTACAGAAGGGCCCACAGACATGCCTCTTGTAGTGCTGGGGTAATCTGTAGGGGTTGTGGAGTAGTAACATGCAACATACAGCTGTCAATCTAGTAACAACGTCTTGGGCACCCTCGAGTAGCTGGAATATTTATACAGCAGTCACATCATAGCTTTAGATCTGTTTTGCTGTCACTGTAGAAGATGTTCATATCTACTGGTATTATGTTTCTGAAACTGCTGAGTCATACATGATAGTCTAAACAAGGCAGACAATGTGGGTCTCAAGCAATGGCTGGGGAAAAAATAAATAAAACTTGAGGAGGAAGCCATCAATGAAATTCTGGTTGCTGACATGGCCTTGGAATCAGGTGCAAAAGCTAGCAGTGTTGGAATATTTTGAGGAGGAGGAGAAGAAGAAGAAGAAGAAGAAGGGGAGGAGAAGAAGAAGAAGATATAACAAACAGTGGCCACCGAAATCAGCCCAACTACTCTGCCATCTGTGTTCTTCTCACGGCAAAAGAAAGGGCACAGTGCACCAGGTGTGACATGGGCCTGTGCGTGATGCCTTGTTTCATGGAATATCACACAAAAGTAAATTTGTAATATATCACCCTCTTTGTGAATACTATGTGTGGTGATAAAACAGTGATCCAAGGTACCACAGACCTTATGCAGCAGCCAGAATTATGTAATGAACTATTTACACCACATTTTATATGATGCATGAGATTCACAGGCTTAAATTTATTATAAAAATAGGTGAACATTTTTTCCCAGATTAACCAATTCATACGCACAGTGCAAAATTATATTTCATTAAATTTTAAGGAAGTCTATGAGATATGCTTTTTTTTCTAAGAGTAAGCATTAAAATACTCTTTCCTAACCTCCAGCTCATTTAGCTTCCTGAGGATAAATTTTGCCCTATCAAACATTGCACTTCTTGTTTACTTATTGCCAATCTTTCCCTAACTTTTACAACCACCATATAGTGATCAGTATCACAGTCAGCTCCCCTGAAACTCCTTACATTCAGTATACTTGAATGCCATCTCCTGTCTATCAATATGTGATCAATCTGGTTGTGGGTCTTCCCATCAGGAGAGGTCCATTTGTACTTAGAAAGTTCCGGATGGAACATCATGCTCCTAACAACTAGATTTTTTGTGTGGCAATGTTTACTATTCTAACATCATTATCATTGCTTTCCTGATGTAGAATCTCATTTCAAATTGTCAGTTTGAAAATATTCTCTCTCTCCACTTTTACATTAAAATCTCCTAATAGAATTTTCATATGGTGCTTTGAAAAATGATTAAAAAACCTGTTCTAATTCCTCATAAAACTGTGTTTAATCATCACTTTTCTCCTCACTTGGTGCATGCACATTCAGAACAATGATATTACACCAATGACCTCTCAGAACTATATATGACACCGTATCACTAACAAACTCTACTCTCTTAACTGCTGATATTGTTCTGTGGTATACAAAAATCCTGTTCCCAATTGATGATTTTCGTTTCCTTTTCCATGGAAAAAATTATAATCCCTTACTGTTGCCATGCCCCCTTTGTCCCACCTAACTTCCTCTACACCTACTAAATCTAATTTATATCTGGCTAATTCCCTGGCTGCTGTTGTAAGTGACCCTGACCTATACAGGCTTATAACATTCCATATACCAAATCTGATGTCCCTTTTCCATCACTTAAATCATACCAAAGTATCAGCCCAGGTCTGAGGCATGTGTTTATGTTTCGTAAATATGCCAGATTTTATGGTGAGGAGTTGTCAGCACCTTGCCCAATCTCCTCCATATTGGAGGCCCTTCCTCCATCCGCAACCTGAGGAAGTGCCATGCCATGGTGACAGGGACCCACTTATCATGGGTACTGGTATCATTTGTAATTTAATTCTCAGTACACGTAATGAATAATATGAAACATTCAACAGTATTGCCATCCTTTTCTTTGTAAGTGCTTGTTTACTTGAATGCTTTTTAAAAGCAGCATTAGTCACTCTGTACTAACACTTTGCCTTACAGTATCACAAGACTGAACTTTTTAAAATTTTGCACATAGCCTTGCGCTGACTGAGAATCCAGTACAACAGTGGCAGAGCTGTTTCGTGTAGCATGGGGAGTTATGATGATGTAAACAAGAAATGCCGTATTATTATAACAGTATATTACTTGATGAAGTTACAAGTCCCATTCAGTATCATGTTCTAGAAGATCTATATTGAGGGACATCGTGAGAAAAAAAATTTACACATTTTAAGGTGTTGGCCTCACATTCCCTTACCGTCTGCACACCAAGTTAGTCAAGCAGTAGCAGTAGTCTGAAAAAAATTACATTGTCCTCAAAAAAAATACAAATACACCTTCAAAAAATTGTTAATGTTCACTGAAAGTGGATTAAATTGTTTATTGCATTTGCCTGATAATTTAATTATCTACATTTTGCATTTATATTATTACAGTCGGCCCAGACTTTTGAGGTGTGAGGTTGGATAATTCAGAGCCTCTTAAATCAAAATGAGTGTAATTTGACAATAAAGTTTGCTGTTGTTTAGGTGGCCGGATGTGTGTCACTGGTAAGGACATAGTGCTGGAGGTTCTCCAGAACAAGCAGGTCATGATAGAAGCCATTCAGCCCAGACTGCCAGAAGAAGCTGCTATGCTAGACACGGGGGCTATACCAGGAGACAGGAGAGGAGCTGCTGGACTGGACTCTGCATTTTTCTCGTGAGTTAACAGTGTTGAAATACACATTGTAAATTATTTTCTTACCAGTTGTCTAGTTCTTGTACTATTTTTCATGAGACTGTGGAGAGGTGGTAAATGCTAGAAGTAAGACTGTGTGTATATTGAGGCACTACTCATTAACTCAAGGCTCCATACCCATATTTCATTCATGTACTAAAGATGCTGTATAATCTTAGCAATGGACAGCATCATTACATAAAATATTCCTCCATTTATGCTACCCCATGCAGGTGTATGATCCATGTGGAGGTACAATATCATGTTCATGTCATATTTTCACCTATATCTTGGGTCAGAGTTATAGCTGTGTTGTTATGGGGGTCCCGACATACTACCATGTCTTGTTACAGACAGTTCTCTAAATACAACACCTATTTCTGCCATTTTTTGGTTATTGTTAAATTATGCATTCACAATTTTTCATATTCTGAGTGGCCATTAGTGGAAAAGGAAAAAGGGCAAGTCATATGTTTGCAAAAGAAAAGCATAACTATGCCTGCAAGTAGGAGTAATTTTGTTTGAGGCGTAAGAATTAACCTTTATTCTAGCAGTTGGGTATTTAAATTTTAGTGCATGGTTTATGAAAAACATATTATTTGAACAGAGAAAGATGAAATTATAAAGTAAATGACGTTGTACGGAAAATAAAGCATAGATCATGCTGCAGGTCTTAAAAATGCAGTAAATTTCCATGTTACATTAATATATTAAATGAATTTGTGTGGGTGTTTTCCTTTGTGCTTTTGCATATGCAATTGCAGCCCCTTACAAGATTAAACAGGATGTACTGATTTGCCTGCCAAGTTTTTAAACACTGTTTGGTTTCTGCAAGCAGTTATTTTATAACAGTTACGTCTACCCATATGTACCTTCTCTGGCTTGAAGAATTTGTATCTGTGGAGGAACAAGTACAGAAGTTTAGGTCATGTGGATACATTTTTGCAAATGCATTTTCTGGCTTTTACATACCTGAGTGGACTTAATTTGTAACAAAATCCATTGGTGCAAGAATATCAGCCTATAGATTTTATGTTTTACAGAATGAGGAATTATTTGTGCTTACATTTCATTAAATATTCATTATTAACAACATTTTCAAATAATAGCTGAACGCCATAAAGAGAATTATTATATTTTATGTCAAGGGTGCACAGATTTTCCAAAAAAGTAGGAGCCAGCTCAAAATTCTATGTGTCGGATGTGTGACAGTGAAGCAAATGCTGTACTGAGGACCCAAAAATATTAGACATCACCATACAAAATTTAGTTGCCAAGGGGACCTTGCACCCCTCTCTTGTGTTATGTACCAATGTTTTGTGTGATGAACGATTTTAGGGATGAGAATTGTGTGTAAGCTTTATATGAGTTAAGTTTTGTATGGGGCTTAAAGAAATCAAAGTTGTATTTGTGTAACATCATTTAGCTTTGAACAAAATTTCATTGAAATCTGTTGTAGGAACTGCAACATCTGGACAGGCATTATTGATTTTATGCACAGAATGTGTAAGAATTATTGCTGATACATGGGACTTAATGCAGTATGAAGTGAATATTTTTATATTTTCAGTCACCTGAAAAGGAACTGGAACTGGGCAAGTGGCACAACAGGTACTGAAGCAGTTAGTGACAGTAATGTGATGGTGGTAAGTTATTGGTTTCACATTCAGTTAACCACTTTGTGGAAAACATTTGATTGCCTTTGCTCATGTGCATGACTGGAACTACTAGAAAGGATTGCAGGGCCTCAGCTCTAAATCCTTAAACTATATCACTTGTGATTTTGTTCCCTATTTAGGCACATGCACAAAGCAGTTGTGAAAAGCATCTGGTAGACTGTCATGTCTATCTTCACAGAACACCACAACTCCTACTGGACAGATTTCTGTGAAATTTGATTTGGTTTTACTTGACATTTTGGGTTAAAATTAGACAACAGAACTGACATTTTACATGAAGACCTAGAGACATTTATGTGACTGGTCCTTATAATGGAGACAGACTCTGTTTTCTGTGAGGGACTGAGGCTTAAGAAACAGCTAATGATGTCAACGTGTTATTTTTTATCGGACATGTACAGGAAATAAGTAATCTCACCCTTTATGAGATGAGTACAGTGGACACTATCATGTCATTTACAGCAGCGGTACAAGAGACACAATATTGATGCTTATGAGATAAGTACAAGCCAGAGACACTGGAGAAACAGTTGCAAGTCTGAGCATATCATCCCATGTGAAAGACAAAAAGTACTAATTGTATTTGGACTGAAATAAAAGTATTCATGAATAACAGGGACAGTAAAGGAGTGAATGTGCCAGGAATGTTATTCCCCACAGATGTTGCCCAGACTTGTTATGGATTATTTCCTGCAATATTTGTAGTGTATTTTATTTATGAAGCATGTATGTTCAGTAAATTAGCAGTAGTGACTTTATTGCTGTTGTGTTCATTTTATATTGCAGATAATCTTTGTAATTATCAACTTCTTTACATCAATATCTCTTCTGGTTTTCATTTGTCACATACACACAGTTTCACATGTGCAATGTTAATGAAATTCATGTGTGCTTCTATAAATATTTAATTACTTACTTACTCCACAGAGCAGAGTCCTTCTTGAGAAGTTAGCCTGTTTTCAGCTAGTCAAGAAATTCCCTGCACTTTATAGAACCCAAAGGTTCTCCTTCACAAGTGCCTGCCACTTGTCCTAATCCTGAACCATCTCAATCCAGTCCATGCCCTCACATCCCACTTCCTGAAAATCCATCTTAATACTATCCTCCTATCTATGCCTGGGTCTTCCAAGTGGTCTCGTTCCCTCAGGTTTCCCCACCAAAACCCTGTATACACCTCTCCTCTCCCCCATATGTGCTACATGTCCCGCCCATCTCATTCTTCTCGATATTATCACCAGAACAATATTGGGTGAGGAGTACGCATCATTAAGCTCCTCATTATGTAGTTTTCTCCACTCACCTTTTATCTCGTCCCTCTTAGGCACAAATATTCTCCTCAATACCCTATTCTCTAACACCCCCAGCCCTCAGTGTGAGTGACCAAGTTAAAGCATGAATTTGTTTGTGGATTTTATGTAAGAGGAGAATTTTTAAAATATGTTTTAAGACTTTAAAATTATAAATGAAAGAATAAGCTATTTGAGATTAAAAGCTAAATGGTTCTCCTATACCTTAATAAATGTACATGCACCAACAAAATGAAAAAATGGAAGAAGTAAAAGAAGAATTTTATAATTTATTAGCAAAATATAAATCAAATAGCTAATTCAGACATTAAAATAATACTTAGAGATTTTAATGCAAAAGTTGGTAAAGAAGACATATACAAACCCACCATTGGCAATGAAAGTTTACATAATGAAACAACAACAACAGAATATGATTCAGTTTGCAATGTCTAAAGGTTTTAACGTACGAAGTACAACATTTCCACATAAAGATATCCACAAAGAGACATGGCATTCAGCAGACAGTAGGACAGCGAATCAAATAGATCATGTCTTAATTAGTAATAGGTTTGGAAGTACAATAACAGACATCAGAGCACTAAGGGGACCAGGCATTGGTTCAGATCACAACTTATTGAAGATAAACTTTAAAGTGAAAATAAGGGTACAAACTGAAAAGAAATATAGTGAGAAAAGAAAAATTATGAGTATTTTTCAAAATTCAATGTAGAAACAAGAATATGCTATGGAACTTAATAATAGTTTCAAAATATTGGAAAATATGGATGATGATGATAATATTGACAATAATATTAATGAAAAATGGGAAAACATTAAAACCATAATCAAGGAAACAAAACAACAGCTAATAGAACAGGATGAAAGAGCTGAAAAATTAAAAATTAGATGCTACGATGAGGAATGCAAAATTGCATTGGAAGAAATGAAGAAAGCAGGAGAAAAATGATTAATAAAAGGAAGAAGGGAAAATGAAGAGCAGGAGTATCACCATAAAGGAAAGAAGTGCACACAATAATTAGGAATAAGAAAAAGTTGTACATAAAAAATATAATAGAATCAATAGAAGAAGATCAGAAGTGTAATAATACAATGAAAATGTGTAAAACAATAAATCAATTTAAGAAGGGATATCAACATAAATTTAATATGATTAGGAATAAAAAAGGAGAATGGACAATGAATACTAAAGAGAGAGTAGACATATAGAAAGAATATTTTGATAAATTACTAAACACAGAAGAAATTAATGAAGTTGAAATAGAACTACTTACTATAAGTTGTAAAAAAGGCAATGAGAAACTAAAAAAATAACAAAGTGGCTAGAACTGATGAAATAACATCTGGAATTAATAAAATACATAGGAAATAAACTGTTGAATAGATTTTATGAACTCGTCATCATCATCATAAACATCCAGGGTTGGGCCATTTGGCCCGTTCCGACTCCAGAGTTACAGTTGTTCTCTCCATCGTTTCTTTGGTCTCCCAGTTTTTCTCTTCCCTTGTGGGCTGTAAAGGTATGATTTTAAAGGGATTCAGTTTTGTGGCATTCTTTGTAGATGTAAAAGCCAGTTCCTCCTGTATTCATCTATCTTGTCTAGTATGCAGTCTGTCTGTAGTTCGCGGCGAATGGAGTTGTTTGTTTTGTAGTCATAGAAGGCGTAACCTGCCAGAGGTCTCAGTAGCTTCATTTCTGCCGCCTCAATTCTTCGTCTCTGTGAGGCTGTCAAAGTCCAATTTTCTGACCCATATAAAAATGTAGGCAAAACTAGAGTGTTGTATAATTTCAAAATGGTTTCCGTTCT
>Ga0123352_10013235_pt1 | contig 13087 bp, 11 predicted proteins | sample TergutLab28metaG_FD_89700 | JGI IMG/M metagenome (GOLD analysis project Ga0123352, IMG submission 89700) | Labiotermes labralis P1 segment gut microbial communities from Petit-Saut dam, French Guiana - Lab288 P1 | ecosystem: Host-associated > Arthropoda: Insects > Digestive system > Gut ... | reverse complement strand
GGCCTTCTTGAAGACCTTGGTTTCGAAGTTCTCATCGATGAAGAATATGACTTAGTAATTGTTAACTATGACGGTGCTTTCATCTTTAGCTTTACAGTTGGCGATGATTACATGACAGTTGGCGACGGCGATGCAGCAGAAACAGTTGACCTTCCGATGGCAACTGCTTTCGAAAACGGTTACATCGTAATTCCATCTTGCATAATCACATTATTCCTTGGTCTTGAACTTCCACAATATCCGGCTGCTCCGGAAGTAGTTGAAGAGCTTGAAGAAGAAGAGTGCGAAGAAACAGCAGTACGCTGAGCTCGCAGATAGTCATGCTCCGGTTGGAGTAATTAGTAACTTTTAAGCACAAAATGTGCTGTATACATAAAAGCGTTATCCCGGGCGATGCCTTAGGATAACGCTTTTGTTTTATAGTGAGTTAAATTGAAAACAGATAAAGGCAAAGCCTTGAAGTCTGTTTTCAATTTAACGAACGCGTAATTGGTCGTTAACGACTACACTCTCAATTCCACGTATGACATTGACAAAATTCCGGTTTGGCGTTAGAATTAGCAGGTATGTGTTGTACGATGAAAGTTGAATTTGGTGAGGATATATGTCTTTTGAATGTATTAGACAATTGCCGACTGTGAACGAGGTGCGTGGTAGTTTGCCGCTTTCTTCCGTGCAGGTGGCAGAAAAAAACAAACGTGAAGAGCAGCTTGCGCGTATTATCAGCGGCGAAGATGACCGTTTGCTTGTGGTAATAGGGCCGTGTTCGGCGGATGATGAAGACGCTGTAGTCGAATATGCAACGCGCTTAGCGGCTGTGCAGGAGAAAGTAGAGCAGGCGTTGTTTATTGTTCCACGGGTATATGTTGCGAAGCAGAGGACCGCTGGAGTTGGGTATCAAGGCTTATTGTACCAAGCCGATTCTGCAGCGGAACCGAATGTGGCACAAGGTATATATCAGGCAAGGAAGTTGTACTTGCGGATATTTAGCGAGACAGGTCTAACAACCGCCAGTGAGCTTATTAGCGGCATTAGTATAGATTACTTTTCGGATTTGATTTCGTACTATGCTGTCGGCGCGAGGTCATCGGAAGATCAGGCATATCGGCAGATAGCAAGCGGGATTGATGTTCCCGTGGGTATCAAGAACCCCATGAGCGGAGATATTAGAGTTCTTTTGAACTCGATATACGCGGCACAGCAGCCGCACCGTTTTGCATACGACCGAGCAGAGGTAGAAACCCAAGGTAACCCATACGCCCATGCAATTTTGCGTGGATTTTCCGATGCAAATTGGCGCGATGATGTTCAGTCGGCACACCCGAACTATCATTACGACGACCTTGTCGCAGTGATAGAGAAGTACAAGGCAATGGAATCGGCAAACCCTATGATAGTTATAGATGCAAGCCATGGGAACTCGGGCAAGCTTTTTTACGAGCAGCCTCGCGTTATTCGCGAGACGCTTGCCAACCGTAAACGCGACCCGCAGATTCGCGAATATGTGCGTGGTGTCATGATTGAAAGCTACCTTGAAGAGGGCGCGTGCAGTGCCGGGGAATATGTGCGCGGCAAGTCAATCACAGACCCATGTCTGGGCTGGGAAGATACAGAGAAACTTCTACTATATATTGCAGACAATGTTTAAGCATAGTGAGCTAATTAAAAATTGGGACGCTTGCGTACCACAATTTTTAATTAGCGAACGCCGCCCACACCGAGTGGAACGTAGTTACACGAGGTGTGGAGGATTTTGCGAAGCAAAATCCTATTCGAATCACTGGAGTTAAGTGATTCGAATAGAAATCATAAGTTAGGAATTGATATGCGAACAATTGGTGTTGGAACCGGCGAAACTCAATATAATATCCATATAGCGCGCGACTTTAGCAGGCTTGCCGAGGCGTTTGCGCAAGCTGATTTGCTTGGACGCAAGACGGCTATAATCTGCGATGAGCATGTCGCTTCGCTATACTTGGAACATGTGCGAGGGTTTATATCGCAATTTGCCGAAAGCTGTACAGAGCTTATTATCTGCTCAGGCGAATTGGCTAAGAGTATTTCTACGTTGACGGATATATACAACTTTCTGATTGACAACGGATTTCAGCGCGATTCGGTGCTGATTTCTCTCGGAGGCAGCGTTGTATCGGACGTTGCGGGCTTTGCTGCCGCAACTTACATGCGCGGCATACCGCATGTAATAATCCCAACAACGCTGCTTGCTCAGTGTGACGGCAGTATTGGCGGAAAGACCGGTATAGATATCGGTGCATACAAAAATGTTGTCGGTGCGTTCGCGCCGCCAAGGCTTGTGTACAGCAATGTAAGCACGTTGCGCACATTGCCGGAACGCGAGTTCGCAAGCGGGATGGCGGAAGTAATCAAGCATGGGCTGATAAAAGATGCGGCGTATTTAGATTGGCTGGGCAAGAATTTTGAACGGATATACCACAAGGAGCGAGACACTCTCGAAGAGCTTGTGGCGTGGTCGTGCGAGATTAAGGCCGGTGTGGTTCAGCAGGATGAACGCGAGCGTAAGGGTATCCGCGAGATTTTAAACTTTGGGCATACGATAGGGCATGCAATCGAGGGGCTTTTGGGATACAGCCTGACGCATGGTGAATGTGTTTCGCTGGGGATGATGGGAGAACTCAAAATATCGGTCGGAACGGACAACATCAGCGGGGAAGAGGTATCCTCAATCGAGGAACTTCTGCAACGCTTTGGTCTGCCGACAAATATTGCAAATGCCGGACTTTCGCCCGAGGATATATACAGCCACATGTTGAGTGACAAGAAAGTCAAAAACAACGCGCTTAGGGTTGTGGTGCTGAACAAAATTGGTGAGGCGTCACTGTATACGCCAACGCGCGAAGAAGTGCTGTATGCGCTTATATAATGAGAGAAGTGGTGACTGACATGGTATGGGAAAATAACGACAAGCAGGTAATATTCAGCGGGATACAACCTTCTGGTGTGGTGCATCTCGGCAATTATCTTGGTGCGCTTAAAAATTGGGTAACGCTGCAGCAGGACTATAACTGCGTCTACTCGGTCGTAGATCTTCACTCGCTTACGGTGCGCAAGGATGCCGCAGAGTTTCGCAAGATGTGCAAGCATGTCTATGCGATGCTTGTAGCGGTTGGGATAGACCCCACACGTTCGATTCTCTATATGCAGTCGCATGTGAAGGAGCATACCGAGCTTGCGTGGATACTTAGCTGCTACACGTACATGGGCGAACTTGGGCGCATGACGCAGTACAAGGAAAAGTCGCAAAAGTACGAAGAAAATATCAACGCGGGACTGTTCACATACCCTGTGCTTCAGGCGGCAGACATACTGCTTTACAAGACCAACTTTGTTCCTGTGGGCGAAGACCAACGCCAACATCTCGAGCTTTCGCGTGATGTCGCGGCGCGGTTCAACAACATCTATGGAGATGTGTTCGTTGTGCCTGAGGTGTTAATCCCTAAGACAGGTTCAAAAATCAAGAGCCTGCAAGACCCTGAGAAGAAGATGTCAAAATCTGACCCAAGCGGCGACGGTTCGATAATCTACCTTACAGATGCTCCGAACATCATTCGCTCGAAGATTAAGAAAGCCGTGACCGATTCCGACACGCAAGTGTGCTACAGTCCGGACAAACCGGGCGTAAGCAACCTCCTTGATATCTATGCAGGAGTGAAGAACATCACGATTGAGGAAACTCTCGCAGAACTTGGACAATGCTCGTACGGTGCGCTGAAAGAAGCTGTTGCCGCCGCTGTAATCGAAACTCTTGAGCCTATGGCGCAACGCTACAACGAAGTTCTTAGCGATAAAGCCGCCATGGAAGCAATGATGCAATCAAACGCCGAGCGGGCGCAAGCCATCGCAGTACGTACAATGCGCCAAGTCAGGAAAAAAGTTGGTCTGATATAAATTTGGGATTACGGAGCGGATAAATCCGCTCCCTGCAATTTTTAAATTCCCCTCCGCTGGAGGGGTGGCGCGCGTAGCGTGACGGGGTGGTCAGACTGGACGTAATTATCACAACTGAAATGCTAATCCTGCTGTTTTCCTTGATTTTTCTTGCGGGATTTATTGATTCTATTGCGGGCGGCGGCGGACTTATTACCCTTCCGGCATACTTGGCGGTAGGTCTGCCTGCGCATTTGGCGATGGGTACAAGCAAGTTCTCATCGCTGTTTGGCACGGGCATGGCTTCGTATAGGTTTATCAGCAAGGGGCATGTTCAATGGCGCTCGGCGATAGCGGCGTTTATCGGTGCGCTGGTTGGTGCATGGACAGGGTCGCAGATTGTGCTTATGCTTGATGAACGCACGGTACGTTTCATAGTGCTGGTGCTTGTGCCTATGGTACTGGTATTCATGCTGTTGCGCAAGGATTTCGGCATAAACCCGAACCCTGTGCCTGCCAACCGCGTACTGCCGTATTCGGTGCTAATCGGGCTTGTAATAGGCGGGTACGACGGTTTCTTCGGACCGGGTTCAGGGACATTTCTAATCATCGCGTTTACGGCTGTCATGGGGCTGGATATTATAACCGCGTGCGGTAATGCTAAGATAGTGAACTTTGCCTCGAACATTGCCTCTGTTGCGGCGTTTGTAATGAATGACAGCGTAATGTTCAGCATAGCGGTACCCGCTGCGATGTTCGGTATGGCAGGTAACTACATAGGTTCAGGCTTCGCAATGAGCAAGGGCGTAAAAATCGTCAGACCGATGATGCTCGTAGTTATAACAATGCTGCTGGCGCGAATTCTGTGGGACTTGTTATCTACATAAAAAATGCTGCTGATAATCAATCTATCGGCAGCATTTCTTGTTATCGGTTGTTATTTTTCTGCTCTCTATGTAGTATATAAGAATAAGCAATTGGTATAATGGCAATAAGTAATAGTGCAGATATGAATAGAGCCCTGAAAACATCAAGGTTTTGCGGCAACGATGCTCCAATTATGAACAAGAATCCGGCTAAGATACATGTTTTGCCTGCAAGCTTATGGGTTTTGTACCAGTTGTCGGTATTGTTCAGCGTCCATGGTACACGTATACCGATAAAGTAGTTCTGGCGTGTTTTTGGCAAATAATTGCCTATGACAATAAAGAGTAAGCCGACAAATGGTAAGATAACAGTGCCGATATTAAGATTAGTGTCAAGGTTAGCAAGTAAGATTGCAAGGTTAGTGAAAACCGATATTACAGGAACGAGCCATAAAGTCATGTTTTGTATCTTCTTGGGGTTGTTCCGTACGGCGGAATCACTGGTTACTATAGTTGTTACAATAAGGTGTAAGACTGCAAGAGTTACAGGCAATATAAAAATCGCAAATTGTTTGGGAGCTGCCCAAGTAGGAGTTCCGCCTACTCCCCAATGCTGCACCATGTAATCGGGTAGTTGATTATAGACGAGTAGGTACATTGCTATCGGCGACAGGCATATCAGCGTTGATAGCAGCAGATGTTTTTTGTTCTTTATTGTCTCCATTATGTACTCCTTTTTCTTGAAATTGAGCAAACCATATCAGTACTTCTTCAAATACGCTTGCGTTAAGCTCATAGTAGATGAAATTTTTCTGCCGCTCTTCAAAGATAAGCTCGGCTTTTTTTAGCTGCGACAAGTGATAGGATATAGTCGCGTTAGTCAGGTTGAAGTGTTTTGCAATATCTCCTGCGGACATTTTCCCGTTATTAAGTAAAAGTAAAATTTCACGTCTGATTGGATTGGAAATTTCTTTTAGCGTTCGTGCAAATGACATTGTATCACCGCTTTCTGTTTAGAAACCCATATAATTAGAAATGTTTCTAAATAGATAGTAACATGCTTTGTATTGGATGTCAATAGCAATTTAGAAAATTTTCTAAATTGCGTCTTCCTATCGGGGCGTCGAGGACGCCGCCCCCTACAAAACAAAAAAATCCCCGCGTTTGTCGAAACAAAAACGGGGATTGTATGCTAATATTGTAGGGCGGGGGATTGCTCCCGCCGATTATTACTTAATGATGCTAACAACCGAACCGGCACCAACAGTTCTTCCGCCTTCGCGGATAGCGAAACGGAGACCTTGCTCCATAGCGATTGGTGTGATAAGGTCGATTTTCATTTCGATGTTATCGCCGGGCATACACATCTCAACGCCTTCAGGAAGAGAGATAACGCCTGTAACGTCAGTTGTTCTGAAGTAGAACTGTGGACGGTAGTTGTTGAAGAAAGGCTTGTGACGTCCGCCTTCTTCTTGAGAAAGAACGTAAACTTGAGCTGTGAACACAGTGTTAGCGTTGATAGAACCGGTTTTCGCAAGAACTTGGCCTCTTTCGATTTCAGTTCTTTGAACACCACGCATAAGTGCGCCGATGTTATCGCCTGCTTGTGCGCTGTCAAGAAGTTTACGGAACATCTCGATACCAGTAACAACGATTTTACGTTTTTCTTCAGTGAAACCAACGATTTCAACTTCTTCTTGAACTTTAAGAGTACCACGCTCAACTCTACCCGTAGCAACAGTACCACGGCCGGTGATTGAGAATACGTCCTCAACAGGCATCAAGAAAGGCTTGTCAACATCGCGCTCCGGAGTTGGGATATACGTGTCGATTTCTTCGAAAAGCTCAACGATTTTGTCGCCCCATGGGCCGGCAGTGTCGTTAAGAGCGTTAAGAGCAGAACCGCGGACGATTGGAGTGTCATCGCCAGGGAATTGGTATTGGCTGAGAAGGTCGCGGATTTCCATTTCAACGAGGTCGAGAAGCTCTTCGTCTTCAACCATGTCGCACTTGTTCATGAAAACAACGATCTTAGGAACGCCAACCTGACGAGCAAGAAGGATATGCTCGCGAGTTTGTGCCATAGGGCCGTCAGTAGCGGCAACAACAAGGATTGCGCCGTCCATCTGAGCAGCACCGGTGATCATGTTCTTAACGTAGTCAGCATGCCCCGGGCAGTCAACGTGAGCGTAGTGACGGTTTGGAGTCTCGTACTCAACGTGTGTAGTAGAAATTGTGATACCGCGCTCTTTTTCTTCAGGAGCTTTGTCGATTTTGTCGAAGTCAACAGCAGCACCAACACCGTATCTGTCGTACAGTGTTTTTGTGATTGCTGCAGTAAGAGTAGTCTTACCATGGTCAACGTGACCGATTGTTCCGATGTTAACGTGTGGCTTATTTCTTTCAAACTTTGCCTTAGCCATGAGATTTTCCTCCTCGTTTATACATTAGTTAGTTTTCGCGGTTTACCGCGTAGTTTTAAATTTAATTGCTGGTTGATATACTAATATTCACGCACAGAAACATGCAATGTTTCTGTGCGGCTGCGGATGTCGCTTGCGCGACGCGCAGCTTTCAAACAAGCTATTTTCAAAATTATTTGCAAGCAACTAATTTTGAAATATTCTTGTTTGTGAACATATAGGTTTATTATAGTCAACAACCTTGTCTTTTGCAAGAGTAAAATTTACTCGACTGCTTTGCCCGATGCTACTTTTTCTTGTATCGATTTTGGAACCGGCTCGTAATGGTCGATTTCCATAGCGTATACGCCGCGGCCTTGTGTTTTTGAACGAAGGTCGGTAGCATATCCGAACATCTCGGCAAGCGGTACATAGGAATGGATTACTTGCGCGTTCGCGCGTGCTTCCATGCCTTCAATCTGCCCGCGGCGGCTGTTGATATCACCGATAACGTCGCCCATGTAGTCCTCAGGGACGGTAACGTCAACTTTCATGATAGGTTCAAGCAGAACCGCGTCAGATTTACGCATTGCTTCTTTGAACGCCATAGAACCGGCGATTTTGAATGCCATTTCGGATGAGTCGACATCGTGGTATGAGCCATCGTACAGAGTAGCACGAACGCCAAGAACCGGATAACCGCCGATAATACCCGACTGCATTGCTTCTTTTATGCCGTTTTCGATGGCGGGGATGTATTCTCTGGGAATAGAACCGCCAACGATTTCGTTAACAAACTCGAATGAGTTTTCGGTGTCGTTTGCGTCCATTGGTTCGAACTTAATCTTACAATGTCCGTACTGACCACGGCCGCCGGATTGTTTAACATACTTGCCTTCGACATCCGCCGCTTTGCGGAATGTCTCGCGGTAAGCAACTTGTGGCCGGCCTACGTTTGCCTCTACTTTGAACTCGCGCAGAAGTCTGTCAACGATGATTTCGAGGTGAAGCTCACCCATGCCGGCGATGATTGTCTGGCCTGTTTCTGTATCGGTATAGGTTCTGAAGGTTGGGTCTTCTTCTGCGAGTTTAGCAAGTGAAAGCCCCAATTTATCGCGGCCTGCCTTGGTTTTAGGCTCGATTGCAACGTTTATAACAGGCTCCGGGAAACTCATAGACTCGAGGATAATCTCTTTGTCTTCATCGCACAGAGTGTCGCCCGTTGTAGTAACTTTAAGGCCGACAGCCGCCGCGATATCTCCCGCATAAACTTTGTCTACCTCTTGGCGGTGGTTGGCGTGCATCTGCAAGATACGGCCAACGCGCTCTTTCTTGCCTTTTACCGAGTTATAGACATAGCTGCCTGATTCCATTACGCCCGAATAAACACGGAAGAACGCGAGTTTGCCAACGAACGGGTCGTTCATTATTTTGAACGCGAGTGCCGAGAACGGCTCATCGTCGGAAGGTTGACGCTCGATTTCTTTATCGTTATTTGGGTCGGTGCCTTTGATGGCATCGATATCAAGCGGAGAAGGCAGGTACGCGAGAACCGCATCAAGCAGTTTCTGCACGCCCTTGTTACGGTAAGCCGAACCGCAGAGAACAGGTGTAATCTCGGTAGAGATACATGCTTTTCTGATAGCGGTTTTAAGCTCGCCTATGGCTATCTCTTCGCCTGACAGATAACGCTCCATGAGGTCTTCGTCTGTTTCAGCGAGAGCATCGAGAAGTATCGTGCGAGATTCTTGGGCTTTGTCGAGATAGTCGGCGGGGATATCCACTACCGATATATCTTGACCCTTATCATCGTTGTATATATATGCTTTCATCTCGAGCAGGTCGATGATGCCTTTGAATTGGTCCTCTGCGCCGATTGGCAGCGTAAGCGGTACTGCATTTGCGCCCAAACGGTCTTTTATCATATCGACAACATTTAAGAAGTCCGCGCCCATGATGTCCATCTTGTTGACGAACGCCAGTCTTGGCACGCCGTATTTGTCGGCTTGACGCCAAACTGTTTCGGATTGCGGCTCAACGCCGCCTTTTGCACAAAATACGCCTACCGCGCCGTCGAGTACGCGCAGCGAACGCTCAACCTCTACTGTGAAATCCACGTGACCCGGAGTATCTATAAGGTTTATACGTGTGTCTTCCCACTGGGTTGTGGTCGCCGCTGACGTAATGGTTATGCCTCTTTCTTGCTCTTGCTCCATCCAGTCCATGGTGGCTGTGCCTTCGTGTGTGTCTCCGATTTTGTACGTTCGGCCTGTGTAGAACAAGATACGTTCCGAAAGAGTTGTCTTACCGGCATCGATGTGCGCCATAATCCCAATGTTCCTGGTTTTTTCCAGTGGGAAAGCTCTTCCTGACACTTACATTCTCCTTTCTGCATGGCAGAGATAATCAGACTCCTAAGCTCCTTTTCCAAAGGAGCCGGCCGCTGAGCGGACTGAGGATTATTCTGCCGATTACTAACGTGTATGGTCTACCATCTGTAATGCGAGAACGCCTTGTTAGCTTCGGCCATTCTGTGCATTTCTTCTTTACGTTTAACTGCTCCGCCCGAGTTGTTTATCGCATCGAGAATTTCATTTGCAAGACGTTCTTGCATTGTTTTCTCGCTGCGCTTGCGTGCGAAGTTGACAAGCCATCGAAGCCCAAGGGCTTGGCGTCTGTCAGGGCGGATTTCTATCGGCACTTGGTATGTTGCACCACCAACACGGCGTGCTTTAACTTCAAGCAGCGGCATGATGTTGTTGAGTGCCTCTTCAAATGCTTCCATAGGCTTTGTGCCTCTTTTTTCGCCCACTATCTCGAAGGCTCCGTAAACAATTTTTTGTGCAGAGCCTTTCTTACCGTCCAGCATTATGCTGTTAACCAGCTTCGTGACAACTTTGTTATGGTAAAGGGGATCGAGTAATACTTCCCTTTTTGATACATGACCTTTACGTGGCACGAATCTTCCCTCCTTAGTGATACAGGTTTACACCTGCACATTATTATCAACGGTACTCGTGGCTGTTAGAGAACTGAGATTCTCCGACCTCGGAACGTGCCACGCGATATATTCAAAGGCAGAAGGAATATACGCAAATGGCAACAATTCAAAAGCAACTTACTACGCTACTGTTGGATGAAACTATATTACTCTTTCTTATCTTTTGGACGTTTCGCGCCGTATTTCGAACGCGATTGTCCACGTTTTGCAACGCCGGCTGTGTCGAGCGTTCCGCGTACGATGTGGTAACGTACACCCGGAACGTCCTTAACTCTGCCGCCTCTTATAAGAACCGTGCTATGCTCTTGAAGATTGTGACCTTCGCCGGGGATGTAAGCAGTGACTTCCATGCCGTTGCTGAGGCGAACTCTCGCGATTTTACGCAGTGCGGAGTTAGGCTTCTTTGGCGTAGCCGTCTTTACCGATGTACAAACACCGCGCTTTTGCGGGCTTGAAGCATCAGACATCTTACGTTTAAGCGTGTTGAGCGATTTTTGCAGCGCAGGCGCGGTAGACTTCTTAACGTTTGTCTTCCTGCCTTTTCTTACAAGCTGATTAAATGTTGGCATATTGCACCTCCTTGTTTTTTTGTGAAACAACTGTCTGCCTTTTAGTTCGTCAAAAATAAGCGTCGCAACGGACACCGAGAAACAGTGTATCATCCAATGGCACAAAAGTCAAGGGTTTTTATGAAGAAATCGCGTGTGACATATGGGAAATATTATTAAATTTTAAGCATGCCGCATATTTACAAAATAAAGAGTTTATGGTAAAATTGCAAAAAGTTAATTAAACTCTAAGTGGGTGATTATTTGTTTCAATTTCGAGACCCGATACATGGATTCATAGATGTGACTGAAGATGAGAAGAAAATTATAAATTCAGAAGCATTTCAGAGGCTTAGAAGTATTAGACAGCTTGGGACGTCATATCTTGTATATCACGGAGCAGAGCATACTAGATTCGGGCATTCTCTGGGTGTTATGCATTTGGCGTCAAGGGTGTTTGATGTGATCACAGACAAGCAACCTGATTTATTTGATAAACCAACAAGAGAAAAGTATCGTCAAATACTTAGATTAATTGGACTAACACACGATTTGGGGCATGCTCCTTTTTCTCATGCATCGGAGCATCTCTTTGATAAAGGTTTTGAACATGAAGATATGACGAGGGAAATTTTATTTAAAACTGAAATTGCAGGATATATTCGTGAAATAGGAAAAAAGTTGTCTGAGGAGCATAGAGAGAAATATGGCATTATGCCTAGTGAAAAATGTACTATTACGCCTGAGTTAATTTGGTTGATTTATGAAGGTGAGGATGTTTTGAATGACGCCTATATAATGCCGGATTTCAAATTCCTTAAAAGCTTTATGGACGGAGAGCTTGATTGCGATAAAATGGACTATTTGCTACGCGATTCATATTATTGTGGAGTTAAGTATGGTCATTATGATTTAGATAGACTCGTATCCTCTTTGAATATTTACCAGAAGATAGACGAGAATATTCTTCTGCTTGCGTTAGAGTATGGTGGTATACATGCTTTGGAAGAGTTTGTTCTTGCAAGATATTTTATGTTTATTCAGGTATATTTTCATAAGACGAGACGATACTTAGATAAAAAGCTAAGTGATTGCCTAGAGAGGCTTTTGCCAAATGGAAAGTATCCTTCAGATGTTGATGAATATTTGTCCTGGAATGATGATAAGGTCTTAGATCTTATTCAACAGAATAAAGGAAAATGTGGTCATGCAAGAGCATTTGCTAATAGAGAAGTTTTAACTTGTATTTATCAAGCCAATGTGCATGTGAGTTCAGATGGAGAACGCTTGTTTAAAAGTCATTGCAGGAGTCTTGAAGAGAAAATATTAGATAAAGGTATAGACAAAGAGGAACTCTCAAGGTATTATTATAAAGATGAGACAAATAAAGCTGCTCATAAAATTGCTGATAAAATAAATGGCGATGAAGTTGCAATTCCAATATTGGTTGAGCATCAAAAAGAGCCATCATCAGTTTATGAAAAGTCTTTATTGCTTCGCAGTTTAATAGAACCCATAACAATTAGAAGAATATATGTACATAATGATTTTAAACAAATTGCAGAGGATATTATAGATATATAGAAAGGGGCAAGTTTCAATGAATAGGTCTATATACAATCTAATAAGCATTCTTGAAGATATTCATGCTATGACAAATGAATATCCAGGGAAGAAAAAGTTTCAAAAACTTGTTTATCTTATAGAAAACTTAGGCAACGTTAATTTAGGTTTTAAATACGGAATACATTTTTATGGACCGTATAGTTCTAAGTTGGATGACACTATCACAAAACTAAATGGTGAAGGTTTTTTGACTTATGAGTATCAAGGGGGCAGCCATTTAATTTGCATGGAAGAAGGTGTCTCTCTAGCTGCTGATGATGAATTTTTTAAGCCTGATTTGTCGGAAGATGAAATTGCTGCAATGAAGGAAGTTCTTAAGAAGTTTTCAAAAAGAAATCCAGCAGACTTGGAACTATTGACAACGGCTCACTATGCTCATTCGCATTTGAATGATAAGTCAGAAAATAGAGTTATTGCTGGTGTACAGAAAATAAAAGGGAGTAAGTTTTCAGAGGCTGAAATTAAAAATGCAATAAATGAGTTGAATCTTACATTTGAAATAGCCTAGTTATTAAGCCGCCAAGTTATCAATTCGATAGCGAAGCGGCTTTTATTGTGAAAAGTTATAAGAGTTTTTGTAGAAATGCCTGTATTTCCCTGAGGTTGACTTCCTCGTCTTTCTTGTGGCGGTAGTATACTATGGGGTTCACGGCAGATTTGAATTCAAGCTTGCCGCGGCTTTGGTTGATTATACTCAGCAGGTTGTTAGGGTCGATGTTTGCATCGTTGCGGAATGTC
>Ga0123352_10013234_pt1 | contig 13087 bp, 9 predicted proteins | sample TergutLab28metaG_FD_89700 | JGI IMG/M metagenome (GOLD analysis project Ga0123352, IMG submission 89700) | Labiotermes labralis P1 segment gut microbial communities from Petit-Saut dam, French Guiana - Lab288 P1 | ecosystem: Host-associated > Arthropoda: Insects > Digestive system > Gut ... | reverse complement strand
CCTAGGTCTCCCCAGTGGTCTCTTTCCCTCCGGTTTCCCCACCAAGACCCTATACACCCCCTCTCCTCACCCATACGCGCCACATGCCCAGCCCATCTCATTCTTCTCGATTTTATAACCCGCCTTTATTTGTTACACACATTTTAATACTTTTATCCTCTTCTCCTTTTTCCGGTTTTCCATTCCTGTCCCCTTCATTTGTCTATTCTCTCATCACCCGTCTCCCCCTTCTTTCCTATCTCTCCATTACGTTAAATGTCATTACGTAAACATCATTAAAACACGTCGTTGCACGAGACCAACAATGAGAATTCAGCTGTGTTACACACAACGTAATTTCAACGCTTTACGCTGGATCCGCATCGTTTATGAGCAGGAGAAAACTTAACACAGTCTTTTGTAGATCATAAATTTGTGACATGATGGGATGAGACTGTCCCAAAATGATGGCCATACATGAGATCACTTCCTCTCTGTGCACAAGAAAGCAAACGCAATTAAACTGACCACTGTTAGTAGGCCAATATATTAACGACATTAATGGCACCGCCCGCTCTTCTCCCGGATGTTTCTCTATGTAAACCGATGCTTTCACCACTCCAGCTCTGACAAATGCAGCAAAGATTTCTGTTAAAAATATTCTTCTCTTCTGAGGCAGAGACAAAGTTTTTGTCTGGAAACCTGAAACGAAGAAACAGTTACGGATATCGAAATGTATTGGTATAATCCCCCCCCCCCAACTAAAACAGTGTATGCGAAGGAGAGGGGTGGGGTAGGGTAAAGCTGCGGGCTCTTGTGAATGCTATAATGAACTGTTAGTTCCCACACGACGCGGATTATGTCTGGAGCAGCTGCAATACTGATTCATTCTGTAGTCTGTCGACAGGTCCGCAGCCTCTTCCACAGCGAGTTCTCCACAGAGTGCCATCTAGTGCTTCCTCTGTCCATTTCCATTTAAAAACTATCTGTTCTTAAATTAAGGGCCCTATTTCACGGAGTTAGGTACGTCAAATTTGCTCATTCATTAAAAATTGTGATAGATATATTCCGTATGAACCCCACAAGAGTCCTTATTTCCTTAAACAGCATTAACCGGTTGGTCGTTGTTATGGATAAGGACTCTGTTCACTGTGAGGAAGGAACTGATTTGTTATGTACATTTTAAAGGAATTTCAGTCTTCAAAGGCCATGACATGGCTCAGTGGGTAACTGGCCGGCGTCCCACTACGGAGACCATTCTGCATTCCACGGGCAGTCCACAGTAATATTCGTCGTGGATAAACTGCCACTGGGACACTTTTCTGCGAGTACGTCTCTTTCTTTTATATCAGTATGATTCCACCAATGCTGCATAATCTTCTCTGCCTTAATAATGCTGTTGTCAGGAGGACGAGCAGGCGAAGCTTTGAAATCTTCAAAGAAAGTAATATGCTTAGGGATATCGGCGAACAGACAACAGACACTTTGTTTGGTTTCGAACTGCGCTGTACTAAGCCAGTGCCAAGAACTTTCAGGATATTTGCTGGATAACGTTTCTGAAAACGGATTTTAATTTTGTATCAATCTTCAGTAAGTCATTTTGCTTTCTTAAGATGAATCTCAAGTTGCTTTAATCCGCGATAAATTCACGTTTTAAAGTCCATCGATTGCTTTATTTGCCACTACGTTTAACATTTAAAATTTTACGCTCTGCCTTCAGAATGAATTAATTTTATTTGTATCTCAGAGCGAACTGAAATTATTTCCCTATACGCCATTAAGTGATTGGTTTTTATAACCGAAATGGAGTGTTTACTTAGCGGTGCGAACTAAATCTATAAGTGTAATATTCAGGTTAATCTTAGTCTTTAAAAAGTCAACATTTTACTATTACCGGTAAAACGTATTTGCACAAACTCTCATAAAATAATTTCTTAAAAAAACAGACCTTCCCTTCCCCAGAATTTATTGACCTGATAGTTCAAAACTAAGACATACATTAAGCACCTTTTGTTGAACAACGAAATCATTGCGTTTATGACTTACTTTTCTGGGGTTTCGCGAAGTTCTTTGTCAAAACCAGCAGGACTTGCGACTGAGCGAGGTCTCAGAAACACTGACGTAGGCCTTTAAAAACTAAAATTGCTTTGCGTAATTTATAAAACATCTCTCCCACACAGATAAAGGAGTGTGTTTCTGTTGTGAAGACCACGTGGTTGATGCTGTAGAAGGACGTAATATGTATGTATTACAACAGACATACGGAACACACCAATACTCTGTATGGACAAAACTCATTTTTGGTGTTAATCTTGGTGGGTCATGTATTAATCGCTGGTGTTTAAAAGGTTAAAAATGTGAACATCGAAATTAGTCTGCCGTGTTTCCTTTTACCCATCTGTGTTACACCGTATTTGTTGAAGCAGTTAACCAGCATAGCGACTGTCAGCTTTTCGCCAAGGACTGCCTTTCGTTGGTTTCGTGTTCAAGATTGTGCAAATGGCAGTATGAGAAGGGCTCTGTGTTATTAAATGGATCAAGTCCGGGGTGGTGAGTTCTGAATGAGACTGGGTGTGTGTCCTCAAGCTATGTGGCCTGGACAATGCGTGCTGGGTGTGTTCCCCACCTGTGTGGCCTGGACAATGCGTGCTGTGTTTGTCCCCACACCTATGTGGCCTGGACAATGCGTGCTGGGTGTGTCCCCCACCTATATGGCCTGGACATTGTGTGCTGGGTGTGTCCCCCAACCTATGTGGCCTGGACAATGCGTGCTGGGTGTGTCCTCCACCTATGTGGCCTGGACATTGCGTGCTGGGTATGTCCCCCAACCTATGTGGCCTGGACAATGCGTGCTGGGTGTGCCTCCACCTGTGTGGCCTGGACAATGCGTGCTGTGTTTGTCCCCATACCTATGTGGCCTGGACAATGCGTGCTGGGTGTGTCTCCCACCCATGTTACCTGGACATTGTGTGCTGGGTGTGTCCCCCCCAACCTATGTAGCCTGGACAATGTGTGCTGGGTGTGTCCCCCACCTGTGTGGCCTGGACATTGCGTGCTGGGTGTGTCCCCCAACCTATGTGGCCTGGACAAAGCGTGCTGGGTGTGTCCTCCACCTGTGTGGCCTGGACAATGCGTGCTGTGTGTTTCCCCCACCTGTGTGTCTTGGACTGCACGACAGTGGCAAGAATAGCGAAGTGTAGGTTTAGTGACGTCCTGGTATGGACTGCACATACGTGATTTCCGGTGTGACAGTGAGGCTGATACTTTCAACACGTAGCGATTACAAAATGTTATCAGCTTGTCGCAAATTGCTTGTCGACTAGAACTGCACACATACACATACACACCTACACGTGTACACAGACACACGCTCCCACACAATAATACCCCAGCTTAGCCCTGTCCCGTTTAGCGCTGTTTCGTTATAGCGCGTTGGCTTCAATTCCTGATAGCGTCCATTTCCGCCTCATTGCTTACATTTAGTTTCGTCCATTGTGAGAAGGGGAACATTGAACCTAAACCACTGTTGTTGCTTGGTAATGCTCCAGGCCGCCCTGATAATCTACAAACACTTCGAACCTGCATTCCTGTAGACGTGTTTAACCTTCCACTCAACACCACGTCATGATTACAACCACAGGGACGGGCAGCAATATCGAGTTTTAAGACCTACTGTCTCCGCCGCACATTCAAGCTGAAGATAAACAACCCACCAGGCAACTGTGGGAAGACTACAACATTACGAATACCAGATACATCAGAGTAACCTGGAATGAAGTGACTGCAAACTGCTTGAACAAATTGTGGAGAAGCTATGTCTAGAAGCATGAAGCAACTCGGAGTAAGTTTGAAGAGTAAGCAGTCATCCGAAACACTGTCGAACTGCCCAGTGAAACGGGATTGTAGGATGTTAATGGGGACGATGTCGAGGCTGTCGAACTTCCATAAGAAAAAATTCATTATTGTTATACTTGTATTTGTATTTTCACCTGTCCCCATTTACGTAATGTTATAATGATCCCCTTTAGCGCCGTTTCCTTTGGCGCTCCACGTTCTAAGAACGTATCCTGAGCGTTAAGCGGGGTATTGCTCTATATGTATAGAAATAATGATTTAAAATAAATACGCATGGTTAAATGGTTGTATCTTCTGGAGAGAACGCAGCGTTACTACGAGTCTTGCACAGTTACGGATTATTTAAACTACCATTTAACGGCCAATAAAATTTTCACTTTGTTGCAAGTGAACAACGTAGAGCTATTTGCTTTAAATCGCCCTGTATATAAAAATAAATAAATAATATATTTATATATGTACACACACACACACACACACACACACACAAGCTCGAATATTTCTTGGGCTAACGTAACACAGCAAGGTATGGCGAGAATTAGTATCATTTCCTTCCTCCCCCCCCCCTCCCCGTAGTTTCTTGACCTTGTGTACACAATCTAGTTCGGCTACAGTAGCTACAAGGCGGTCATGAATGTCGGTTCTCTACAAGTGAACGCACGTGTAGCGAGAATGTATTGACTGAATATAAACCCAGGAAATTAATACTGTTGCAACAAAATAGGCTTGTCCTTTCAAGGTCCATTATCTTGCTTCATTTGAGGACATCAAATTGAGTGATGCTAGTGGCGCTTCCGTCGTACAAGTTCGCGCGCACGCCATATTGCTATTACGTATTTACTGTAGGATCTCTTATATAAGAGCGTTCGGGTGGTCCGTCCAGTGCCAGCTTTAGCGCAGTTTCGTCAAGTGCTTCAAGGACTGAAATAGGAGGCACACGGACAAATACAGAGAGCATGGTCATTTTGCAAACCTGCTTTTCAGGATAGCAAGTAGGCTAAGGATGGGTGCCAAACAAGTAGCGTGTGCCCTGCTTGTAACATATATTTCAGGACATAATAAAATACGATATTATTTATGCCATAACTTACTCTTTCTCTGTGTTTATTTCTGGTTTAATCTGCAACGCGCGTAGCAGCAGAATAGTGAGTCTGAAAGGATTTGGAAGGAAACTCGAGATAACTAATTGAGTAATGGTTGTGATCTTGCCTAGAGGAAAGAAGAATGCCATGAAAATCCTCCATAAGCATAGCCGGTGTGCCTACCGAGATTCGAACTCAGACCCAACCCGAATACAAACCCGAACTGTTACCCTTGAGCCGTCTTGTTGAGCCTCCTTCTGTTCTAATATTTGCTGGCTGTTAATTCCACGTGTCTAATTCAAGAATGACTGGCAAAACTGCTGCAATCCCATGATGCGGTTTTGAAAGGTCTAAAACATTTTCGCACGCATAACAAAAAAGGTAAAGTGATCCCGTTACAGGCCCGGTGTGGCCCAGAGGATGGGTAGAGGTATAGCTCTACTCTTCCGTGACCGCGGCACGAGAAAGGGATGAGTGGTCAGCAGCACGCCCCGGCCTCAATTTACCCCCAGGAAAGACCCGATACCCATTTTGCAGGAGGCTGGGTGGGCCCCAGGGCCGGTCTGGCCGGGCGGAAAATCTCGTCCCCACCGGGATTCGATCCCGGGTCGTCCAGCCAGTAGTCAGTGGCTATACTGACTGAGCTACCGGGCCCACTTTGCACGCACAACAAGGCTTATAAAAGTAGCTTCTTTATTCTTTTAAAGTTAAGCCCTTTGCTCTGCGAATTGCATTACCTGCACAAAGCGTGAATCCTCCAGTCTCTCCCCGCCGCATGCGGAAATTTTTACACTTCTGGAACTACATAAGACAGAGTTGAATAAACGTAAATTCAGCCACCAAAATGTCTTAAAGCCAGGTTTCAGGAATAAGTAGCTAATTACTACACCCATTTAACTAAACGTTGCCGCTAGAAAGTTTCTTCGCTGACGTTAAATTCAAGAACTAGAACACTGAACCACTTTCCATGTTCGTAATATACCACAGCGTAAATTTAACACTTTTCTTCCGCCATAAATCTGAGACAAGTGGCGAGTATTAACATAAATCTTTCTAAATAAAAAATTCCTTTGTCTTCCACTTTCCTGCAGTCCTGTTTGGTGGTTGCTAGAAGATCACGTAGGGTTTAATGCATAGAGTAATGTGTTTGGAATTTACATGTCTTTACGCCGCGAGCCATCACGATTGTAATAAGAGAGATATGTGATGCGTGTGCTTTAGATCTGTCAGCTCGAATTAATGACGAATAAAACGATTTTCCTTTGTAAAGAAACATCTTTAATGTACAAGTAAACAGTTGCGGAATTTTCGTCTAATTCTTTATTAAGCCATTTACAACTTTCAGTACTAACTCGTAATGTATTTTTTCGTAGTGATTATGAAATAAACAATAAATTATATCTTTACAAATTGTAAGATTTTAAAGTCCAGTGGTAAAATGCACGCTGTGGCGCCGTTGCTTGAGGCACTGTGCTACAAGCCGGAAGGTCGTGGGTTCGATTCCCGACGGTGTCACTTGAATTTTTCGCTGAAATAATCCTTCCAGCCGCTCTATAGCCCTAGGATCGACTCGGTCTTCAAAAAGAAATGACAACCAGGAATATTTCCTGGGGGTAAATGCGGCCGGTGCGTAGGGCTGACATCTTTACCTCCTTATGTACCGAAGGTCTAGATATCTGGGAGCCTCAGCCTCCTGGAAACTTGTGGGACTCTAATAGGCCTGCACAGAGATTGCTTTACCTTGTGTTTTTACCAGTCGTAAATATATGTACCTCCTGCTGCTCTTGGAGATTCTAGACTTGCCGAGTTGTTATCAGTCTCCGAAGCAGGGTTCTGTTGCACGGAATTGGTTGAAGTGTTATTTAAGGTGCATAGTGCACGATTAAGGAAAGGTGAACCTAATGTTGTTGTTTTAAATCAAAAAATGAAACTATTTCTAGTTGCGGGTGACATTCATATAAGGGGTACGCGCTGTCTGAGTGTCATGTTTTTCTTGCTTTCAACATTACTGTTATGAATCATACATCACCAGCATTAACCCTAAATAACCTTGGAGATTGATGCAGCTTCTTAAATTACCTACCAGTTTGTCGCTTTTCCGCGATAGGAATAAAGGTTCCCCGAGAAAGCAACAGCTGTCTTTACTGTACAACTTGCTGAAATTCAAGGTCCAGAGAATTAATTTCCCTTACCTTGAATAACTCCTCATTACAGCATTTTGATATTCTGCAGTTGCCAGGAGTTTGCCATTGCTGTACATGCTTATGAAAAACAAATTACAGCTGTACCATTAAAACACTTTATTTTCCAACAGATGCACAAATATATAATTCGTAGATACAATTAGAATTATAAAATATTTAAAAATATTTAAAATTGCTCCAACATGTCTAGACTGTGCAGTACACACACGCACCACGGGCAAATATGTTGCCATAACACCAATTACGTCCATGTCAACGGACACGATAGAACCACTACAGTAAATTTACCCAAGCACTGTATAAATTTCCCTGATGATGGATCCCTTGGGATCCGAAACATGTTGGAGCAATTTTAAATATTTTAAAATATTTTATAATAATTATAATTGTATCTACGAATTATATATTTGTGCATCTGTTGGGTAATAAGGTGTTTTAATCGTCATTTATGCACAGTACAAATATGAAGATTGTTACAGCAGTAAATTTTCAATATAACATGGATGGTAAGAAAATATTTGATAAAAAGGCGTCATGCCAGTCGCGACAACCAGCTGATGAGCAGTGTGGTTTGCACGAGAGGTTTCTAAGAAACGGATGGTTATTAGAAACTGAAACACGTCTGCAGCGAATGCAGAGAGGAGCGACAAACGACTTAATTTAATGAAACTTTACGAAACTGACACGCTATCTGCTTTTTCTTTTCCTTACTGTCATCACCTTTTCCTATGTAAGGAGTCGTCCATAAATGGCGTCACACGATTTTGGTGTAAAATTGACCCCAACCCTCTCTTGTCACACTTCGTCACAAGAGTCGTATGCCTGCACCCTTCGAAAAAGAATTCACAAACTGATCCCCTCCCCCTCCCCCACCAAGCCACAAGGAAATGAATTTCCTCTAGAAAATATTAGTCACTATTTAACGCCAAAACACTTACTATCCCATACTTTTTGATTCATACAAAACATGTACAAAATAATACGCATAATTTATGTCTACTGCAAGCAGCTAAGCAGCCAGCCTTCTGCCCATTCATCACTAGCTAAGGAATCGTCTACGCGGTAACTAGAGCGTGACAATTAAGACTTTTGTGACGTCAATATATTTGGAAAACCCCCTCCCATCTACGACACACATCGTCACAAAAGACTCAACCCCTTTCCCTCTCCCCCGCTTAAAGTGTGATGTAATTTATGGACGACTCATAACACACGCTCTCTGCCCGCACGGCTGCTTTCCTTTGACGGCTTGACCCTGAAGATGAAGGTAGTACGATCTGTCTAAACGTCCGAAATACCTTCCCAAGGACACAGCATAACGTTGCAGTACTTGAGACTATGTCAGCAGCGAGACGAGGACTTCAAATCCCGTAAAAAATTCTGCTTTTCTTTCACAGAGTTTATCGATGTGTTTCGTGGGCCCCTTTTAATAAACAGCATTCACCGATTGGTCTTTGTAAAGGAGGCAGTCTGTTCTCTGTGAAGGAAGAAGTACATTTTTAAATATACATTACACTAATTTTAGCTTTTAAAATTATTAAGGATTCCCTTACCGTGCGTTTTTCCTGATAAAAGGAGTCCGTGGTTACGTGCCACGGTGTCTTCTCACATCATCCTACCGAGCCAAGTGTTGCAGAACAGAACTTAGGCGAAGTTAAAATTGCCATATGGGTATATAAAAATATTTAAATATTCCTTTGTTATGGGGCGTAACGGCCTGTTGTTTGATATGCAAATACCAGCGCTTTGTAACTTTGTAAGCTGCGCTGCGCCACACCACAGAATACGTAGACATTCATAGTCACCGATGTGAGAATTATTACATGAAAAATATGCACAGAGCAGCGAAATAGTTATTTGACTTTCGAAGTTCAATAACAGAGAGGCCGTGCTGAAGATATCTTCGTCTTTTTTTTTTTTTTTTGCCAACCTTTCAGGAAGGATAATTTTTCTTCTTAATATGTTGTCTCTACTGTCAATTGACTTTTGCTACACCCAGTATATAATTTCCATCCATTTTAATTATCTAAATTACTTACTTAGAAGGCTGTAACAATTTACACTAACTAACTAACTAACTAACTTACTTACTTATTTACTTACTTATTTACTTACTCATTCACTCCGTGGAGCAGAGTCCATCTTGAGAAGCTAATTGGTTTGCAGCTAGTCAAGAAATTAAGAAATTCCCCGCATTTTGTGGAACCCGAAGGTTCATTACCGCAGTCACAAGTGCGCCACCTCTCCCTATCCTGAGCCAGATCGATCCGTCCACACCTACACATCCCACTTCCTGAAGATCCCTCTTAATATTATCCTCCCATCTACGCCTGGGTCTCCCAAGTTGACTCTTTCCTTCAGGTTTCCCCAACTAAACCCTGTATACTCCTCTCCTCTTCCCCATACACGCTACATGCCTCGCCCATCTCATTCTTCGTGATTTTATCACCCGAACAATATTGGGTGATGAGTACAGATCATTAAGCTCCTCATTATGTAGTTTTCTCCACTCCCCTGTCACCTCGTCTCTCTTAGGCCCAAACATTTAAGAATTTACACTAACAGATATATAAATTTAGTCTGTATTTGGAATAACAGCAAATTACCATTACACTGGAAAGGATATCTTATTGATGCTTTCGCTCATAATGAATATGCGCGTTGTTGATTGGTAGTTGGTTACCGATATTTCGGGACAACATATCGGTTCCATCTTCAAGCATAAAGCAGTCCAAGAATCCCACAAGAGCGAAACCCTTCAGTACGCAGTGGCGGAAACCCGAAATTTCGCGATACCTTGCTGATTTAAATGCTTTACCATCGCTAAGTAACCTATTTTTCTATGCCGTAATTACAAAATGCAGATATCTGTGAACTTGTTACAGGTGGTGACCCTTTCTGTCTACACTTACTTCATCGCGGCGCTCATAGGACGCCAGTTCGTCCTATCGGACACTGACATGTTCTTCCCATTCTTCACTGTGCTGCAGGTACGCTCCACACGCCCCTCTATTCATGTTGCAATGTGAATATCGAAAAGTAAATGTATGAGGCTGTAGGCTGCATAACCAATAGTGGATAAATCCAGGGCGTATAAATTTTGTATGGTGGCTCCTAATACTTGTAGGTCGTCAGTACAGACCTTGCTTCGTGTCACCCTTCTGGTGGCTACAGTTTTGGAGGGGCTCCTAGAGTTTTCGAATCCCTGTTTCCTCCTTATCTTACACACATAAAAAATAAAAAGCGATTCGAGCCTGTGCCGGGAATCGAATCCCATCCCGTAGCTTTTTTAATGTGCTGACATGTCGTGGATCTTGCTTCTACAGTGCATATACCTTACTGTAAAATTCAACATATTTAGATATGGAATATACATGACTTTTCAAAATGCTTGTCCGGCTTTTAACAACTCGTCATACACAACACACATGAGATAGGAGTATATGTTTTTTTTAGTTAATAGAACAACACTCCAAGTTTTTGTTACATACCTTACAGGTGCTCTATATGTGCACCCTTTGTGATTCTACAAACATCAGCACGATAATCGAGTTCGTTCCAAACTGTTTGTAGCATGTCAGCGGTGATGGTTTCAATGGCGGCTCTGACTCATACCTTCAGTTCCGGGATACTTGCTGGAAGAGGAAGAACATAAACCTGATCCTTGACGTAACCCTATAGAAAGAAATCACATGGGGTTGCATCTGGAGAACGAGGTAGCAAGTTGTTAAAACCCCGACAATCATTTCGAATAACCCTGTATTTTTAGTGTCGGTCTTTGTAAGGGAAGTCGGCTGCAGCTTATGGTTCAAGACCTTTGCTTCTAATGTCTGACTCATACGCATTTGAGTATTACTTTCTTGTGTTTTTCTTTCTTTTTCCAGTTTTGTTTCTACATCGGATGGCTGAAAGTTGCTGAAGTCCTTATTAACCCGTTTGGCGAAGATGATGATGACATTGAACTCAATTGGCTTATTGACCGCCATGTGAAGGTAAGACTGAACTTTAGGGCTAGCCGGTTGAAGGTTTTAACGTGGGCATTCAACACATAGTAATTAAATTGTAATAATATAAGTATGGCCTTGAACCAGAGTGCGTGTTACGATGACGACAGTCTCTTAACTGGCCAAGAAATACCGCGCATCTTCCGGAAGCCAAAAACTGATTATTTTCTTCACAAGAACCATCCTCTGGACCCTCTTCCGAGCCAGACGAATCCAGTCCAGAGTATTACAAGTTATGCGTCTAATACGGATTAGTATTATGGTCATTTCGTCTATGCCTAGGAATGCCAAACTGCCTCATCTCTTCACATTTTCAGACTGACCGTGTGCGTTTCCGATGTTCTTCGTGCCCCCAGTCAATCCGTGCCTATTGGGTCCATAAGCTTAGTTTTATCTGGTGAAATATGTTCGAGAATAGGTAGGTTTCACCCTTTTTACAGGTCACGAAGGCCCTTAGAGTGAATAGAGGTATAGCTCTACTCTTTCTAGGACCTCGGCGTTAGATGGGATGGGGGGTCAGCCCCATGCCCGGCCGCCTCTATCCCCAAGAAAGACCCGGTACCCATTGTACAGGAGGCTGGGTGGGCCCCCAGGGCCTGTCTGAACGGGCGAAAAATCTCGTCCCCATCGGGATTCGATCCCAGACCGTCCAGCCCGTAGTCAGTCGCTATAATGACTGAGGTATTGCAGCCCACATGTTCGAGAATAACTTTCGTTAAACATAAATTTTCTTGCAAGATTGCTTAAAACACACTGTCCTTTGTTTACTGTAATCTGTGCACGTCGACACGTAAAGCCTTGTATCTGTATCTCCGATCAATGCCTTGTCAGAAGTTCACTACTAGTGCTGGCCTGTGAGCGGGATCTTGACATCGCTTACAAATCGCCGTATTTAACTACTACAAATCAAAGCATTGGAAAGGTCATCCACAGTCCAAGGATTTATCGACTCCTGGTGAGGACAGGTTTGTGTTGCTACACTTTTGTTCTGACCATCTTAATAACACGCTACTCCATCGATAAAAATTGACATTAATATATACCGATAGATTATAATTTTAGCGATATTAATTGATTTCTTTGTTTGGTAATTGATAATAACTGTCCAGTGGAGTGACTCATGCACTCACTCAGTCACTCCAAGCATATTATACAAGGTAGATACGTGTTTATGGCAGGAAGCATCCCTGCCCTCCGGTGTCACTATCCGTGTCAAGGAGAGGCCTTCACACGGTGGTCTCACGCATGATGAGTTTCGACTCACGAAATTGTGTGAACACTGTCGCTTTTTGAGGCCCGAGGGCTCGCCCCACACAAGTTTCTAAGCACGACAGGGATCGTGTCTGAGTTGCAGATCATACTGCAGTGGCGGCTGTGTTGATATTGTCGTTTGCGTGGTTTAGGTGAAGCAGCTGATGACAAGTTAATGAGCGACTTAAACATTTCGATGATCGCAACATAACTACATCAAAACTTCACTTAATTAGCATCTGACAGTTACGTAGGTATTTACAAACATATTTGATGGGATCTGATGATTTATTGTTTTTTTTTTCACAACATTCCGCCACTTGGTCTGTAGCCTATTTATCCAGTTTTTCGTCACAAAGTCGGTTATAACTGCAGGTCTGTCAGTATGTGGCCTCTCGATGTCGAGCCCATTGATGGGCAGGTTTCATCTTTTTGACTGACTTTTGGCTTTCTAGGCGTCCTTGAGACGAGGACATTGTTTCAAGTGTCGAATTTTTCTTTAAAGTGTTACCAAATTTGCCATGTGCTTAATACGTGCGTGGCTTATCGCAGTCCAGATTTTGTACGGAAAATTGTGAATTTTACATTTTTTTTTTAATTTTTTACCGGGCATGTTGAATCAATATACATTCATTTAAAATACCAACAAATGCACCTTGTCTTTAAAATATTGTAAAACCTTATTTGGTTAAAACACTTTAAAAACATTCAT
>Ga0123352_10013233_pt1 | contig 13087 bp, 7 predicted proteins | sample TergutLab28metaG_FD_89700 | JGI IMG/M metagenome (GOLD analysis project Ga0123352, IMG submission 89700) | Labiotermes labralis P1 segment gut microbial communities from Petit-Saut dam, French Guiana - Lab288 P1 | ecosystem: Host-associated > Arthropoda: Insects > Digestive system > Gut ... | reverse complement strand
TTTTTTATTTCCTCTCCCAGTTACCTTCCTACTTACCGCTCCATTTTTCAAATTATTATGGCTCCCGGCATTTTCTTTTCTACTTCCTTTTTTTGGGGGGGGGGTGTTGGAAGTAAATGTAAAGCTGTCCGAAAGCGTAGAGGGGAGAACAGGTATAGCTCCACCCATTCCTAAACTCGACAATAGACGGAAGTAAGGGACCATCTTCACGCCACGGCCGATTTAGCGCCTATATTCATTGAATAAGAGATGGCGTGGGGTCGAGAAAATTGCTGTATCTGTATCTGTTTTGGAGAAGCGAAAATTTTGTAGTCTCTGCCCGGAACCGAATACCGGACGGTGCAGCAATATACCGACTGAGCTACTGCGAGCAGTCCTTCCCTTTGAACTGCACAGGAAAGCGCAAGGTCTGCATGTTGCAGTGTGCCCATGTGGTCAGTGCGGACACGCCAGGTATCTCGCGGCCTGCGAGAGTCAGGTTCGTACAGCGCGGTAACCGACGTTGCGACACGGCGCCTTCGATAAGTTGTCACGTCCCTTCGAAACGTCGCAGCACCGAGGGCCCATCGTTAGGACCTGATTACACAGTGGTACAGTGCTACTGTCACTGCAGAGAGCAGCTTACCGGCACACAGGGCCGTTTGCTGCAGGTCTGTAGCTGCAATACCGACAATGGCAGTGCTAGTGGAGCGGCCCACTTCCGAACTTTTGTTCGTGCGATGTTCTCTGGCATTTTATTTAAAGGTCTCCTGTTCGAAGCCAGACAGTTACATACGCGTTTCAAATACCTGTGTAGCCTACACTACACAACCCACACTCAGACACACACAATACATACAGCTATGTCGGAGAGCGCTACTTTAACCTGCCATATTCAACGAGATGTCCAGAACGCCTGAGCAGCTTCAACGATGGTTCGTATTTGTATCAGCATGCCTTCATCCCTTTGAGGTCAGGGGTATGTACCACCAGGTTTAGCACTCAAAAAATTCCTCGTTCTGCCCACACAGCTGTATTTATGTGTTTTGTGTGAATCTCAGAACAAACAGCGATTATTTCCTTATACAACATTAACTGACTGGTTTGTATAACAGAGAGGGAGAGTGTTTAATGAATATTTAAACGTAATTCAGGGTAAATTCAGTCTTCACAGTGTTACAGACGCCACATTCGGCCGGTGCCTAGTTGCAGGGACGCCAGGTCTTGAACACGGCCCATCTATAGGGCTTAAGTAGCAGTCTAAACTGTAAATAATTGAAAGCCACTGGTAGGAAGCAGCGCTGCTGCCAGGCGGTGGCTTGTGTAAGAAGGGTGCAGGGGCAGGGTCTGTGGCTTAGAAACTGGCTTCCGTATCAACTGTCTGTCTGTCTGTCTGTCTGTCTCAGTGGGACTGAATACGAAATAAGAAAAGTGTCTGAATTCATGACCGAATTCCTGTTGTAAATAACGAGTCAAATTTATTGCTATTTGTAGCACGCCATCTTAAGTGTCGCAACGACTGACACAGCAGCAAGGTGTCTGCGGTTCAAGAAGAGAATCAGTGCAGAGTGAATTGGGTGCCCAAAGATCTCAGTAACAAGCTATACAGTGTGTCCCACGTCTCAGCAACAACTGTATGCGGTGCCCCACAGATCTCAGTAACAGGCTACACAGAGTGCCCCACGTCTCACCAACAGCTGTATACGGTGCCCCACAGATTTCAGTAAAAAGCTATACAGAGTGTCCCACGTCTCACCAACAACTGTATGCGGTGCCCCACAGATCTCAGTAACAGGCTACACAGAGTGCCCCACGTCTCACCAACAACTGTATGTGGTGCCCCACAGATCTCAGTAACAGGCTACACAGAGTGCCCCACGTCTCACCAACAACTGTATGCGGTGCCCACAGATCTCAGTAACAAGCTATACAGAGTGTCCCACGTCTCACCAACAACTGTATGCGGCGCCCTACAGATCTCAGTAACAGGCTACACAGAGTGTCCCACGTCTCACCAACAACTACGCGGTGCCCCACAGATCTCAGTAACAAGATATACAGATTGTACCACGTCTCACCAACAACTCTAAGCGGGGCCCCACAGATCTCAGTAACAGGCTACACAAAGTGTCGCACGTCTCACAAACAACTGTACGCGGTGCTCCACAGATCTCAGTAACAGGCTACAGAGAGTGTCCCACGTCCCACCAAAAACTCTACGCGGTGCCCCACAGATCTCAGTAACAAGCTATACAGAATGTCCCACGTCTCACCAACAACTCTACGCGGTGTCCTACAGATCTCAGTAACAGGCTACACAGAGTGTCCCACGTCTCACCAACAACTCTATGCGGTGCAACACAGATCTCAATAACAGGGTACACAGAGTGCCCAAAGTCTCACCAACAACTGTATGCGATGCCCCACAGATATCAGTAACAGGCTACACAGAGTGTCCCACGTCTCACCAACAACTCTATGCGGTGCACCACAGATCTCAGTAACAGGGCACGCAGAGTGCCCCACGTCTCACCAAAAACTCTACGCGGTGCCCCACAGATCTCAGTAACAAACTATACAGAGTGTCCCACGTCTCACCAATAACTCTACGCGGTGCCCCACAGATCTCAGTAACAAGCTATACAGAATGTCCCACGTCTCACCAATAACTCTACGCGGTGCCCCACAGATCTCAGTAACAAGCTATACAGAGTGTCCCACGTCACACCAATAACTCTACGCGGCGCCCCACAGATCTCAGTAACAAGCTATACGGAGTGTCCCACGTCTCACTAACAACTCTACGCGGTGTCCACAGATCTAAGTAACAAACTATACAGAGTGTCCCACGTCTCACCAATAACTCTACGCGGTGCCCCACAGAGCTCAGTAACAGGCTGTACAGAGTGTCCCACGTCTCACCAACAAATCTACGCGGTGCTCCACACGTCTCTGCGCTCTAATTTTTACCCCGAATTTCCGCTTCCGTCTCTCCACCCAAGGACCAGCTGCTACAAATAACAGACCGCTGGACATGATGTTACAACAGGCCACGCGTACGCACTTCCCGATACAGCGCTCAGACTTCTCTAATCCTTCGATAACGCTGCAAAGACTAAAACTGTACTGAATTATATTTAAATACCCAGTCCGTACCGCACAGTAAACACACTCCAACTCAGTTATAAAAACCAGTCAGTTAATGTTGTATAGGGAAATAATCGCTGTTTTTTCTGAGATCCACACAAAACAAAGAACACAATAGTTTCGCGCCTTCGCAAAATTGCGAAAAGCGATTGTGTCAACTTCGTCGTGTCTCTCTGTCCGTCCGCATGGAACAACAACAGAAATGGCAGAAATTTAATGTTTGAATATTTTTAAAAATGTATCGAAAAAATTCAAGTTTCAAGAAAATCTGAAAAGAACAGCGGTACTGCGCATGTGTGGTTGTGGTGGCACTGTGCTGTACATGTGCGATTTTGATGGCACGGTGCTGAACATGTGCGATTTTGATGGCACTGTGCTCTACATGTGCGGTTGTGATGGCACTGTGCTGTACATGTGCGGTTGTGATGGCACTGTGCTGTACATGTGCGGTTGTGGTGGCACTGCGCTGTACATGTGCGGTTGTAACGGCACTGTGCTCGGTGCTTCTTTTAACGAGAAATGTTTCAGACAAGAGTTGTGGAGAAAATAATAGAAGCACAATTTATGTGCGTGGATTAAACTGAATGATGGTAAGCTTCATGATTTGTTTGATCTACCGGACAGTATAGGAGTGATACATTTTGGAAGGATAAGATGGGCGGGGCTTGTGGCACGTACGGCGGGGAAGGGAAATGCTTACAGAGTCTTGGTGACGTAACCTAGAGGAAAGAGACCACTTGGTAGATCTAAGAGTATGCAGGAAGACAATATTGATATGTATCTTACAGGAACAACAGGCGGCTCATATCAAGGGCTGCTTGCAAGGAGGACTCTGCTCCATGAAGATAATTAAAATTAGTAAAATTAGCTAATTAAAAAGAACACACGCAGTGCCAGACTGTGTCTGTAGTCCAAAGGACACTGTGTGCTGCTGTGGGCAGGTGGCACTGTCACCTGTCTGGCTGCACTGCCAGTTCGCTATTGATGTTACAGTATGCCTTCTGACTGAGCCCCAAGATACCGCGTGCTGTGCCAACAGGCTGGAACGCGGCCAGCGGACATTTCCAGCACTCTGTTGTAATCCGTTCACTCCTCGTATCTATCACAGCCACGCAAGTGCACAGCAGTGCTCACAACTGCACGCACCATCACGTCACAGCCTCTATAATGTTAATGCGACATTTTTTTTATTAAATTTACCCGTTTCAAATTTTGACCTTCCCCTATGGATGCTTGCTTGTAGCATATTTAACGACGTTGTGCCTCATTACTGCTGACGTACGGTCGGTACATGTGAATGTGGAGCACTGTGATCTGCCACTTGGCAGCTCCTACACTGTCCAATTAGCACGTTCAGTGCCGCCTGTGTATGCAGTATATTGCTTGAACTGCACTTTCAAAACATTTGCTGCGTGAGGATTCAGTTCTTCCGGGAAGTGACGCTGTGTATCTTTGCGTGATATTTCGAAGACCTTTCGAAGGAACCACTTGCCTTCACATTCACGGCCAAGAGGTCCTGAAAACACATCCATGAATATAAACCGAAACGCCGGAAAATGCTTGACCAACGACACACTGTGACATCCGTCGGCACACCATCGAGAAAGAGGACCGGGCATTAGACAGTGCGCCTGAGTACAGAATTGTACGTACAGTTGCTCCTCTGTACAGTGTAGTCACGTTAATAATAATAATAATAATAAAAATAATAACGGTGCTACTGCCTGGCTCCAACCTTGACCGCACAAAATACGCCTATTTGCATCTCTTGCGGTTTCCAGACAAGAGCTGTTTTACTGGTTGGGGCAGTCAGCCTCCCGTGCAACCACAGACCGGTGGATCAGCCTCCGTATATACATCCCCCGGAGACAGGGTGGGCCAGCTGCAACCCCCCAGCCCACACTAGATATCTATTCTGGACCACGCTGTTCCTGTCCCTGTTCCTGTTCCTATTCCTGCTCCTGTCCCTGTCCCTGTTCCTGACCCTGTAACTATTCCTGTCCCTCTTCCTGGCCACCAAACCGGAAATTCAATAAAAGAAACACTTAATATTTGCGATGTGTTTTAATCATTAAGGACATCAGTTTCGTGTACGTCTTGACTTAATATTTTCACAGTTTCTCAGTGCCAGTGGTGCTGAAAGTACTACCGACATTGCGGAGATTCATACTGGCTCAATTGTCAGCGGGGAGAAAATGGCGGGTAGCAGCAGCAGCAGCAAGTGGACAAGTAGGAGCATTTAGTGGCGAAGATCATTCTAAGATTACTCTATAAAAACTCACGACAAATCACGAAAACCCATGCAACAAATATTCACAAATCCTTGGCTTGCGCATTGCAATTAATGTTGTAAACTTCTGACAGCGACATCAACTGTCTGTACGTCGCTGCGTGGCGGGACGGATAGAAAAAGCTTACGGCGGATCACTAATCTATTCAGAAAGGAATACGAGATGGGCAGAGGGTTTAGGGGGGCAGCCGAGGTGTTTGAAAGCAACAGTACAGAGCAGCGACAGTACAGGGCAGCGAGATTACAGGGCAGCAAAAGTACAGGGCAGCGACAGTAAAGGGCAGCAAAATTACAGAGCAGCAACAGTACAGGGCAGAAACAGTACAGAGCAGCGACAGTAGAGGGCAGCAAAAGTACAGGGAAGGAATAAAAATGAGCAACAACAGTACAGGGCAGCGAGAGTACGGGCAGAAAAAGTACAGAGCAGCAAAAGAACAGGGCATCAACAGTACAGGGCAGCGGCAGTATAGGGCAGCGACAGTACAGGGCAGCAACAGTAAAAAGCAGCAAAAGTAGAGGACAACAAGAGTACAGGGCAGCAACAGTACAGGGCAGCAATAGTACAGGGCAGCGAGAGTACAGGGAAGCAACAGTACAGGACAGCGAAAGTATAGGGCAGCAACAGTAGAGAGCAGCGAAAGTACAGAGCAGAAAAAGTAAAGGGCAGCAACAGTACAGGGCAGCAAAAGTACAGGGCAGCAAAAGTACAGGGCACGGCAGTACAGGCAGCGACAGTAAGGGACAGCAAAAGTACAAGGCAGCAACAGTACAGGACAGCAACAGTACAAAGCAGCGACAGTACAGGGCAGCAAAAGTAGAGTGCAGCAACATTAGAGGGCAGAGACTGAAGAGGGCAGCAACAGTACAGAGCAGCGAAAATAGAGGGAAGCAACAGTATAGGGCAGCGACAGTAAAGGGCAGCTACAGTATAGGTCAGAAACAGTAAAGAGCAGCGACAGACCAGGGCAGAAAGAGTACAGGGCAGCAAGAGAAAAGAGCAGCGACAAAACAGGGCAGCAACAGTACAGGGCAGCAACAGTACAGGGTAGCAACAGTACAGGACAGCAACAGTTCAGGGCAGAGGGAGTACATGGCACCAATAGTAAAGGGCAGCAACAGTAAAGCGCGAAAACAGAATATGGCAGCGCCAGTATAGGGCAGCAACAGTATAGGGCAGAATATTACAGGGCAGCAACAGTACAGGGCAGCGACAGTACAAGGCAGCAACAGTACAGGGCAGCGACAGTAAAGGGCAGCAACAGTACAGGGCAGCGACAGTACAGGGCAGCAACAGTACAGGGCAGCGACAGTACAGGGCAGCAACAGTACAGGGCAGCAACAGTAAAGGGCAGCAACAGTACAGGGCAGCGACAGTACAGGGCAGCAACAGTACAGGGCAGCGACAGTACAAGGCAGCTACAGTTCATAGCAGAAATATTACAGTGCAGCAACAGTACAGGGCAGCGACCGTACTGGGCAGCAACATTAAAGGGCAGCAACAGTATAGGGCAGCTACAGTACAGGGCAGCAACAGTACAGGCAGCTATAGTACAGGTCAGCAACAGTACAGGGTAGCGACAGTACAGGGCAGCAACAGAAAAGTGCAGCGACAGTACACTGCAGCTACATTAGAGGGCAGCAAAATTAGAGGGCAGCAACAGGACAGGGCAGCGATATTAAGGGCAGCGACATTACAGGGCAGCAACAGTACAGGGCAGCGACAGTAGAGGGCAGCAATATTACAGGGCAGCAAAAGTAGAGTGCAGCGACACTACAAAGCAGCAACAGTAAAGGACAGCGACAGTACAGGGCAGCAACATTACAGAGCAGCAACAATAAAGGGCAGCGACAGTAAACGACGTCTACAGTACAGCGCAGCGTCAGTACAGGTGAGCGACAGAACACGGCGGCGACAGTATAGGGCAGCAAAAGTAGAGGGCAGCAAGAGTACAAGGCAGCGACAGCAAAGGGCACCGACAGTACAACGGCAGCTACAGAAAAGTGCAGCGACAATACACGGCAAAGACAGTGCAGGGCAGCAAGAGTACAGGGCAGCGACAGTACATGGCAGCTACAGTACAGGGCAGAAAAAGTACAGGGCAGCAACAGTACAGAGCAGCGTCAGTATAGGGCAACGACAGTGCAGGGCAGCAGCATTAAAGTGCAGCAACAGTACAGGGCAGTGACAGTACAGGGCAGCAACAGTACAGGGCAGCGGCAGTACACGGAAGCTACAGTACAGTGCACGGAGAGTACGGGGCAGCGAAAGTACAGGGCAGCGCCAGAACAGGGTAGCAATATTACACGGCAGCAACAGTATAGGGCAGCGTCAGTACAGGGCAGCAACAGTACACGGCAGCGACAGTATACGGCAGCTACAGTAAAGGACAGCGACCGTCCAGGGCAGCTACAGTACAGGGCAGCAAATGTACAGGGCAGCGACAGTAAACCGCAGCGACAGTACACGGCAAGAACAGTACAAGGCAGCAAGAGTACAGAGCAGCTGCAGTACAGGGCACCGACTGTACAGGGCAGCAAAAGTACAGGTTAGCAACATTACAGAGCAGCGGCTGTACAGGGCAGCGACAGTACAGGGCAGCAACAGTACAGTGCAGCGACACTACAGGACACCAAAATTAGAGGACAGCAACAGTACAGCGTAGCTATAATACACTGCAGTGACAGTACACCGCAGCGAAAGTACGGGGCAGCAGAAGAAACGGGCAGCTACAATGCAGTACAGACAGCGACAGTATACGGCAGCGACAGTACAGGGCAGCAAAGTACAGGCCAGCAACAGTACAGGGCAGCGGCAGAACATGGCAGGAACTTAGAGGGCAGACACAGTACAGGGCAGCAACATTACAGGGCAGCAACAGTACAGGGCAGCAACAGCACGGGGCAGCAACAGTAGAGAGCAGCGACAATACATGGCAGCAAAAGGATAGAGTCGCGGCAGTACAGGGCAGCGACAGTACAGGGCACTTAAAGTACAGGGCAGCGACAGTACAGGGCAGCAAAAGTAGAAGGCAGCAACAGTACAGGGCAGCGATTTTACAGGGCAGCGCCCGTACAGGGCAGCGACAGAATATCGCAGCGACATTAGACGGCAGAGACAGTACAGGGCAGCGGCAGTATAGGGCAGAGAGGGTACAGTGCAGGGACAGTATAGGGCAGCATCAGTACAGAGTAGCGGCAGTACAGGGCTGCGACAGTAGTGGGCAGCAAAAGTACAGTGTAGCGACAATACAGGGAAGCGGCAGTAAAGGGCAGCAAAAGTGCAGGGCAGCGGCAGTACAGGGCAACGACAGTACAGGGCAACAAAAGTACAGGGCAGCGGCAGTACAGTTCAGCGACAGTACAGGGCAGCAAAAGGCAGGTTAGCGGCAATACAGGGCAGCGACAGTACAGGGCAGCAAAAGTACAGGGCAACAACAGTACAGGCCAGCGGCAGTATATGTCAGAGACAGTAGAGGGCAGCGACAGTACAGGGCAGCAACTTTACAAGGCAGCGGCACTACAGGGCAGCGAAGGTACAGGGCAGCGCCAGTACAGGGCAGCTACAACACAGGGCAGCGACAGTACAGAGCAGCAACAGTACGGGGCAGCGGCAGTACAGGGCAGCGACAGTACATGACAACAACAGTACAGGGCAGCGAAAGTACACGGCAGCTACAGTACAGGACAGCGGCAGTACAGGGCAGCAACAGTACAAGGCAGCGGCACTACAGGGCAGCGACAGTACAGGGCAGCGCCAGAACAGGGCAGCGACAACACAGGGTAGCTACAACACAGGGCAGCGAAACTACAGAACAGCAACAGTACAGGGCAGCGGCAGTACAGGGCACCGACAGTACAGGGCACCGGGAGTACAGGGCAACGACAGTACAGAGCAGCGGCAGTACAGGGCAGCGAAAGTACAGGGCAGCGACCGTACAGGGCAGCAACACTACAGGGCAGCGACAGTGCAGAGCAGCAAGAGTACACGTCAGCGACAGTACACGGCAGCGACAGTACACGGCAGCAACTGTACGGGGCAGCAACAGTACAGGACAGCGACAATACAGGGCAGCGATAGTACAGGGCAGCGACATTACAGTTCAGCAACAGTATAGGGCAGCAACAGTACAGGGCAGCAACAGTACAGGGCAGCAACAGTACACGTCAGCGACAGTACACGGCAAAAACAGTGCAGGGCAGCAACTGTACACGGCAGCAAAAGTACAGGTTGCCGGCAATAGAGATCAGCGTCAGTACAGGGCTGCGGCAGTGCAGGGCAGCGACAGTACAGGGCAGCAACAGTAGAGGGCAGCGACAGTACACGGCAACGACAGTACAGGGCAGCGACAGTACAGGGCAGCAACAGTACAGAGTAGCGACAGTACAGGGAAGCAACAGTACATGTCAGCGATAGTAGAGGGCAGCGACAGTACACGGCAGTAACAGTACAGGGCAGCAACAGTAGAGGGCAGCGACAGCACACGGCAACGACAGTACAGGGCAGCAACAGTACAGGTCAGCGACAGTACAGGACAGCAACACTACAGGTCAACGACAGGACAGGGCAGCGACAGTACAGGGCAGCAACAGAAGAGGACAGCGACAGTACACGGCAACGACATTTTAGGGCAGCGACAGTACATAGCAGCGACAGTACAGGGCAGCAACAGTACAGGTCAGCGACAGTACACGGCAGCGACAGTACAGGGCAGGGCAGCACTGGGCAGCGACAGTACACGGCAGCTGCAGTACAGGGCAGCAACAGTACAGGGCAGCAACTGTACAGGGCAGCAACAGTACAGGGCAGCAGCAATACAGGGCAGCGACAGTACAGGGCAGCAACAATACAGGTTAGCGACAGTAAAGGGCAGCAACATTACAGGGCAGCAACAGTACAGGGCAGCAACAATGCAGGGCAGCATCAGTACAGGGCAGCAGCATTACAGGGCAGCAAAAGTACAGGCAGCAACAGTACAAGCCAGCGACACTACACGACAGCGACAGTACACGGCAGTTACAGTACAGGGCAGCAACAGTAGAGGGCAGCAACTGTACAGGGCAGCGACAGTACAGGGCAGCAACAATACAGGGCAGCAACAATACAGGGCAGCGACAGTACAGGGCAGCAACAGTACAATTTAGCGACTGTACAGGGCAGCAACATTACAGGGCAGCAACAGTACAGGGCAGTAACAATGCAGGGCAGCATCAGTACAGGGCAGCAACATTACAGGGCAGGAACAGTACTGGCAGCAACAGTACACGCCAGCGACACTACACGGCAGCGACAGTACACGGCAGCCACTGTACAAGGCAGCGACAGTACACAGCAGCTAGAATACAGGGCAGCAACAGTACAGGGCAACAACAGTACATGGCAGCAACAGTACAAGCCAGCGACACTACACGGCAGCGACAGTACAGGGAGCGACAGTACAGGGCAGCGACAACACAGGGCAGCAACATTACAGGGCAGCAACAATACAACCCAGCGACACTACACGGCAGCGACAGTACTGGACTGCGACATTTCACGGCAGCTACAGTACAGGGTTGTAACCGTACAGGGCAGCAACAGTACAGGGCAGCAACTTTACAAGCCAGCGACACTACACAGCGGCGACAGTACAAGGCAGCGACAGTACACGGCAGCTAGGATACACGGCAGCTACAGTACAGGGCAGCAACAGTACAGAGCAGCAACAGTACACGGCAGTAACTGTACAAGCCAGCGACACTACACGGCAGCGACAGTACAGGGCAGCTACAGTACACGGCAACTACAGTACGGGGCAGCAACAATACAATGCAGCAACAGTACAGGGCAACAATAGTACAAATCAGCGACACTACACGGCAGAGACAGTACAGGGCAGCGACAGTACAGGTCAGCGACAGTAAACGGCAGCTACAGTACAGGGCAGCGACATTACACGGCAGCAACAGTACAGGGCAGCAACAATTAGGCATTTGGCTGGCTGGGCCGTGTGTGCAGCTGAATTTGTTCGGCACCTCTGTACTAGATGCAGGTGAATGTTCAGCCTCATGCCCCTAGCCGCTTTAATCGCAAGGAAATAAACCCCCTCCTGTCCATTGAATGGGAGGCTGAGTGGCCCGCACAGCCGGTCACGACGTTTTGGAATAGCGTCGGAAATCAGTATGCAATTCCGCTATCGTAGCCAGGTCACTACACTAATTGCGCAAAATCGGCACAAATAATGCAATCTATATAAATACTTGTTTTTTAGATAGCTTTAGGTTTCTGTGACCGTGCATTGTGAGCAAATTGTGGAGTGCGAGAGAAAACCAGCAAAATGCAACAGTTAGATGTTTATTTTTAACAATTTCTCAACATGTTTCGGGCAGTAACCTTCACAGTTCTCACACCGTACAAGGCAGCGCCCCACAGCCGCTACCAATCACATCCAGCAGAAGCAGCGCAGCACAACACATGCAGTAACATACGTCTTGGTCTCTTGAAGATGGGCATAATGATGCCCGAAACATGTTGAGGAATTGTTAAAAATAAACATCTAACTGTTGCATATTGTTGGTTTTCTCTCTCACTCCACAATTTGTTTTTTAGATGTTGGTTTAACAGCACGAAGGCCAAATATCAAACAGTATCAACACACACATAAACACAAACACCCTGTATACCGTATATATACACAAGACACAGAACAGAAAACAAAACAACACTGACACCAGGATAATTGCAGGCACACGCTGCAGTGCTCAGTCATTCAATCAATCAATCAATCAATTAAACAGACTTACTGTCGACGAAGGGTTCCTGAAGAGGGGGTTGTGTAAAGTGACAGTACGAAAATGTGTGTCAGTATATCTGTCCAGCATATGGCAATTTGGTAGCACTGTGTCAGGACAGACAGTACTTTCTGAAGCTGGGCAGTATCGTTCTGCAGGACGCTCTGCACTGTCTTCACAACCGGGTTAGTTGGAACGACTCAGGGTGTCACTTCTTTCCGAAACGCATTAAACCTCAACAGACAGACAGATAAGACGGTGCACAAAACGCGCTATAATCCACCAGCACGTCTGAATACCGCAGCTTAGGTGCTCCCAGGCTGCTAATGCTTGATGCTGTAACACGTGGCATTATCCAAACAGCGCTGTATTGTTCCCTCGACTGCGAGATACACAGACAATGGAAGAAGATATGTGCGCGGATACAAGTGTCAGGAGGATCCTTACCGATTCATTTTCCCTTGCTTTCTCCAGAGACTAACTGGAGAAGCAGTTCCCTTCCTAATGACCGGGCCAAGGATGTCCAATGTGTTTCTGGCTCTCCTTCTAGCTGCGTGCAAGAAAAACCACGCAACGCAGAAGAGAGTGCAACGAAAGGAAGGTGAAAAACGTCTATACCTAACTGACTGACTGACTGACTGAATAAATAACCCCTTGCAGCAGATTATTTCTTGAGAAGCTAAGAGTTCCTCGTTTATTTAAGAAATTCCCCACATTTTATGAAACCCAAATGTTCATGATCGCATCTGTAACAGCCCGCCACTTGCCCCTAACAGCTCGCCACTTGTCCCTAACAGCCCGCCACTTGCCCCTAACAGCCCGCCACTTGTCCCTAACAGCCCGCCACTTGCCCCTAACAGCCCGCCACTTGTCCCTAACAGCCCGCCACTTGCCCCTAACAGC
>Ga0123352_10013229_pt1 | contig 13089 bp, 12 predicted proteins | sample TergutLab28metaG_FD_89700 | JGI IMG/M metagenome (GOLD analysis project Ga0123352, IMG submission 89700) | Labiotermes labralis P1 segment gut microbial communities from Petit-Saut dam, French Guiana - Lab288 P1 | ecosystem: Host-associated > Arthropoda: Insects > Digestive system > Gut ... | reverse complement strand
GAAAACAGAGATTAACGGCTGTGGGGACCCGTTGCGCTGACCACGTGACACCCCTCTATCCGCAAAAGTTGGCACTAACTTTGCCGACCGGCGGCGGCCGCTCTGTCGGTATAGTTCGCGTGCAGACTAAGGCCACGGAGTTTAGTTTAGTTAGTCATGTAAAGAAATTTATGGTGAGAGATTTAGTTTGGATGTGTAGAGAAGTGCCCATAAAGCTGTAGATTGAAACCTCTGGGCCATATTGAAACCAAGATGATTACGTAATAATCATGTAAAAATATACCTCAAGGAAGATTGAACTAGCCCTGGATCATGGCAGCCTTTCTGTTAGTACTGACAAACCCTCAGATTCTTGTGCTCAAGAGGTTGCTAGTTTCTTACTTTAGAAATTGTGTGTGACCATAAATCTTGTACTTCAGTAACTTAAGAGCATGCAAGTTGAGTACACTAACTATTACTAAATCATGGCTGAATATATTAACTTTCCTTCATTTGTTCTTAGACAAATATGAGACATTGTCAGAAAACCCTTACTTTTATTTGTGGGTAATGGCATCCATACTGAGCTCTGGCTATGCATACACTTGGGACATCAAGATGGACTGGGGTTTGTTTGACAAGAAGGCAGGAGACAACAAATATCTGCGAGAGGAAATAGTCTATTCATCAACTGTAAGTAATGGTTATTAATACATCTATGTGTGCTTGACGTTATTAAATTTACATTCAAGATAGTCCTTATTTTTCTTTGTGGTTTATTATATGACACTGATGTTATCTGAGATGTCAGTCAGGATACAGATGTCCTAGTTGAAATGTGAACCAGGCATCTCGCAAATGCTTGTCTACAGCATTAGCTATTCCATCCTGCTCAATGTAAAAGCATTCCCTAGGCCTGAAGTTACCACCATGATGATAGCTAGGGCTGTGCAAAAAATGTTTGTAACAACTTATAGTGTTGCATATGGCCATGTGTTTGTGTGTGTGTACATTGTTCAGCATCATTTCTTACGTTGTGTTAAAAATTTAAAAATCAATTATGTATGAACTTGAAAACCAAGAGATATTGTTATACTCTTTGGCACCACCTGTTATGTCAAACATTATATGTAGTTTTTCTGTGTTGTCTGCTTCTAGGGTTACTATTACTTCGCAATTGTGGAAGATTTAATCTTGCGGTTTGGCTGGGCACTGAACTTGTCCCTCACTACTATGGGTTATGTTCATAGTGACATTATGATTTGCATACTTTCACCATTAGAAGTATTCAGGTTGGTATTGCTTAAGCACTGAATTTGTGAGTCAGTATAATGACCAAGTTATTTATATCAAGGTCATCACAATGGACTCAATATGTAGCTCAAACAAAGAAGTAATAGTGTCTGTTTATATGCAGTAGTGATATGGAAAGTTCAAGTATCACTTGGAAAACCAAGAGATGGTGTTATAAAAAACTGGCACCAGGCTTGTCACACCTGAAGGGACATTGGTAAATATATTTAAATTGGAAAGTAGCAGAAGGTTGGACATTACCTGGCTTTTGGTGGAATAGACAGAAAACCAGAAAACTCTCTCCACAACATAATCTGCGCTACCAGTAACGTACACATGATGGAAATGAGAGCAGCTAGAAACTTCCACACTAGAGGTTAAGCAGTATTTCCAGTGATTTTTTTTTTATCCCATAGTATTTAAGTTGGCTTTAAATTTTCTGGATTTAATTTGTTGAGACATTCCTTCATTCTGTCTTATGTATACATATGCAAACACCAAACACCATATTTACCTGAATATAAAAACTTTTTTTGTATTTGATCATCTACAAAACAGGAGGTCAGTTTGTGACACACAAAGTATTGGTATTGATATTTTCCTGAAAATTGTGAACACGGGTCATCCTGTATTCAGCATTTTTTTTTATTTGGGTGAATATGGTATTTATTTCTTCTTTCTATATAACTTTTGTAATTTTAACATTTGTTCAAAATACTGATCATTTGTGTTTTATACAGTTTACTGTATTCATTACATACTGTCTGCAGAAACAAAATTACAACTTAGCCTTGAGGCAGCATACTCAACCAAACATAGAAATGTGTCCCATGATGTAGGCAGGTGCAGTATTCAATTAATGCCATTTGAACAGCGAATCCACGAAACGGTGGCCACATATTTCACTTGTGGTTGATTACAGGGTTAGTCTACTCATGGTGTTTTGTATTTGTGCTATGCAGACACATTTAAAAAGGGACTATAACTTGAAAAGGTTCGTTGGTCAGGGCCGTAGTTGGAATTAATATTGTGGGAACAAGAAATGTAGAAAATGATGAGAACAGAGCTGCTGGCACAGTTGTCTAAGGCTCACATTCACCAGAGTTGAAGGAAATTCTTGTTATCCTCTCCTACTCATGTGCAAAGTTCAGTTGCATTGTTCTTTTAAAAAAAATCCCAAAATGTATGCCTGGCTTAACATTTCTGGTGCATTGTCTATCGTTTTTATCAAAAAAACCATAGTGCTTACAGAAACAGTGACTGGGGTATTAAACATGTTTTATTTTTATCTACAATGTTTGTCCTGTCATTTTTTTGTGCTAAATGACTTCAGGAAGAATTACGTGTGAGTTAACATGAGATGCATGCAGAATTGCATGTGCCTCTTCATTTTAAGTGTTTGTTATTTTTGTTGTATTTTAAACAGAGCTGAAACATTTTGAAAATTGTAGTTAAACTGAAATGTAAGTTTCATGAAAACTCATTCATCAGTTCCTCAGTTGTTTCATGCATACATATGGAGGGAGGAACTGTAATATGCACTCAGCAGGGTTGTGAAGGCATCTACAAAGTAATAAAAAAGGGGGCAAATATTAGTAATACCACAACAATTAGCCTACTTAAATGAATAAAACCTATGTAACAGCATAACAGTGCAAGGATGTGATAATATAGAGGAATAATCTTTAACCCTTTGGCGCTGAACGACATATATATATGTCGTGCAGTGAGCCCTTTAAATGGCCGAACGGCCATTAAAGTGGACGGGGGGGGGGGGGATTTAATTCTGGCGCGAAATATAAAATTCTGGCACCAAAGGGTTAAAGGCATTAAACCATTAGGCAGGAATTGAATGCTGTAAGTACATAATATCATGTATCTTTGTAGACGTTTTGTGTGGAACTTTTTTCGCCTTGAAAATGAACACCTCAACAACTGTGGCAAGTTTAGAGCAGTGCGAGATATCTCGGTAGCTCCCTTGGATACATCTGACCAGATCCAAATACTCCGGATGATGGATGATGAAGATGGGGTTATCAACAGACGTAAGAAGAAATCAGGTTTGGCAAAAAAGAAGGAGGATCATCGTCTACTGTTAGAAGGAGAGTCAACAGATGATCCTGACAGTTAAACCAATCAGAATATCCACTCTGTGACAGGATATTGTAGCTTCACACATTTGAAAATGTAGTTGCCAGGAAATTGTATTTTTATGATAGTAAATGATATAGATACTTCTCTGACGTTAAGTACAACTTAATATATTATGTCTGTCCATCTTTGATGTGACATTATATTTATAACTTTGTTGTGCACTAGCGCACACATGCTTGTGTGTTCAATACTGGGATAATGAGTCTGCAAGTGTGCAACACCTGCATATCTGTGAATAATGGAATAATGTTAGAATTCAAACTGTGGTGTTCTCAGTTATACAATGTAGTCTTGTAGGTCGATACCAACATTTCAGAAGAACGTGCAGCCTCCATCTTCAGGGTTGGTAAAAGTACTTATATGTTTTCACAGCAATGAATATTTGGACCACAGTCTTGTGGATATGATGCCTTATAGCATGGAAGATGGTTACCAGAGTTCTGGAGGAATTTGTGACACCCTTCTTCAGGGTAACCATGATTGCATGCCAGAAGACCAGTCTTAAGCATTCTTATTTTGCTACTAGTCTTGTAGCGGTATAAGGAAACTGACTTCATAATAGTGGTCAAGTGTGCTTATAAGTATGTGAAATGATTGTATTTTCATAAGTGTGAGGGGAAAAGGTAAAGCAACATGTCTAGTCTTGTTGATTTGTGCTGTAAGGCATTACATACATTGGCAAAGATATAAGTGTATCAAACAGGAATTTTGAAGAAAAATATTGCTTAGATTAGTGTATCAAATTTCCTGGTGAATTGGATGGAAACACTGCTTGTTCTTTATGAAGATCCACTGAGGCAAAATAGAAGTTTTTCACGCATCTATGTGGACCATGAGATGTACGAGGGCCATCTGAAAAGAAATGCACAGAACGCAGTACCTACAGAATAGAACACCAGATGTGCGGAAAAGTGTTACAGTCCTTCAGTGTAGCCCCCTTCTGCCGAATGACTGCATCCCAACGTTTTGGAAGGTCCATGATACACATCAGGTCTGTAGAACAGTTGAGCTGCCTGACGTGTCGGGTAACGGAGGCAGACAGGCCCTCCAGCGTAGAGAAATGCACACCACGCATGTTGATTTTCAATTTTGGGAACAGGTCGAAGTCCGGGGAACTCATGTCGGGGCTGTGGGGCAGATGGGGTAGCACCTCCCAGCTGTATCTGTCCAACGGACATCCTTACCAAGGTGGGGCCAAGCATTGTTCCTCACTGAGGTCATGCGGAACCCACTGGGCGGCAAATCGACGTTTGTGCAAGCGTTCAGTCAAAATGTGGTAGGCAGATTCTCGCAAAATTCCAGCACAATGTTCAGTTTCTTCACATGTCATTCTGTGGTCTTCCTCCAGGATTTGGAACACACGTTCCCCACTTTGGTCATCAGTCAACGTTCGGGGTCGTCCTGACTTCAGGTCGTTCTCTATGCTCAACCTTCCCTCACGAAAGCATTGAGCCCAGCGTGAAATTGTGCTTTGGTCAACAGTTTCCACACCACACACTTCCATCAGCGAACTTTGGATCTCCGCTGGAGTTTTCCCGCATAATATTTCAAATTTGATGTACGTGTGCTGATCGCCATTAGTCACGGTACCTGAGACACGAACAGCCGCCATTTCAACGCTTTGTTGTTTCGAAGTGCACACACCTGCGGAAATGGCAGGAAAGATAGCGTCATTACTTACGCAGTGTTGCAAACGTGTGCATTTCTATTGAGATCACCCTCGTAATCTCATTCCTTTGAACAAGAAGTTTGAAATTTGAACTACAATACAGGTACACTATAATGGCAGTAGTTAAATCATCCGAGACATTATGCATTGTTCCACTCCATTTAATTAGCATGTTACATGGGTATGAACTCCACTTTGCATTTTTTATTTACTTCATCATCTTCACAGTTGTTACCCATTTTTCTTGTATCACTGAACATTTTAACTGAACTGAAGCGTTCTTTATATTGTGTACTTAGTTTGTTCACACTTTTCAAAAAGAGGTTTCACGATGGATCCAAACAACCGAAGTCAGATTTGATGTTCATAGGGCCATGCATCATAATATATTTCTATAGTAAAACCAACCACATGCATTAATGTATCAAATTTATTTTATTGGAGTAACACTCTACATGTTTCAGATGGTCTTTCTGTCCATCATCTGGAGTTAAAGACCACATACTGCAACAGGCATATGTCAACTGCTTGCTAGCAAGCAGTCGGCAGTATCTGTTTGACATATGCCTGTTGCAGTATGTACAGTCTTTAACTCCAGATGATGGACGGAAAGACCGTCTGAAACGTGTAGAGTGTTACTCCAATAAAATAAATTTGAGACATTGATGCATCTGGTTGGTTTTACTATAGAAAAACTGAAGTCAGGTGTACATTGATGGTAAATGCTATATATTACCATTAATACAGTTGAAGATTATTTTGTTTTTGTAAGTTTGCATCTCACCTGGCTTAATAATTATAGTTGTGTGAGACTTTTTATTGTGTTTTATGTCCACAAATTTAAACACTTAATGTACTTGTAGTCTGGTGGTCAAGAGACAAATGATTCAAGGTTTCTACACCATACATAGCCAAACAAAGCATGTCTATGCGGTATCATTAATACTCATTGCTGATGCCAAAAATTTATGATAACATCATACCAAATATTTTATTACAAACAGTATTGAGAATGTATTATTTATTTTATATGTGCTGTAATTATATAGTGTTATACTGTGGGATTGTGATATAGTTTTTTTTTCCCGTACTTATATCATGACCATGGCGTGAATGAAATTTTTACAAATATGCATGACGATGAAATGATCAGTGTTCTTTATATTCTTTTGTCTGAGAAGTATATGCAGTAAAACCTCTGGCATCTGTTCGGTCAGCCGCTTGTCTGAGTGTCTTATATTTAGTAACCTGAACACAAGGCCAAATCTGTAACATGACTATCCATCTAATATGAGCATTGGCTATGTAATATTTAACTTAACCTGTAATGTGATGTCTGATAAAACCTCATTCCATGATCTCAGATTGTATTGTACGTAATACCATATATTCTCGAATCTAATCCGCACCCGAATCTAATCCACGCTAGTTTTTGCCGATTTCTTAAATGAAAAAAAAGTCAGTTCGCGGTTCTTATCAGTACCTTTCCTTCCACCACCCCTTGCCTGCAAGGCAGACTGATTGAATAATACTGGATGTTACCAATGCTTTAACCGTTATCCGACTAGCGCGCCATGTGTGAAATGGCCATTTAACTGTCAGCGGTACAAACGCACCACAGCTGATGATAATGACTGGGTGACGGATAACGATTCAGTTATGAGTGATGACGGCGAGTCTGATGAATAATAAATTATAAATATTATATAATATATATATTATAAATAATAAATTATTGTATCGTATTGTTCTTACGGCATGTAGAGCGGCTCCATCATTTTTCCAAAATCCAGCTCACGACCGCAAATCTAATCTGCATGCAATTCTAATTCGCATCTGATTTTTTAGCCCTCTGAAGCTGTAAAGAGGGTGCGGATTAGATTCGAGAATATACGGTATGTTACTGTTGGGAAACCTGACATTGAGGATTTCAGTATATGGCATTGAGGCAGATGGCTACTAGAAAGACAAACCTGGAAGACTAAAACTGTATTAACCTCTGTCATTCAGGATTAACAGTTACCCATCTCCTACCATTGCAGAATGATGAATTTTGGGAAGCATACTCAGTAGTTTGCTTGGAAATGTAACCTAAGCATAAGCATATATTATATTACTCACACTGTAACATGAAACATGGCATGTATTTGCAGTTAAATGTTCTAGTACATGGTTTCTCAAACTGTGGTATGTATACCGCTGCCGGCATGCCAATCTTTTTTTACTGGTATGCAGCTTTAATAAAAATGAAATTTTACAAAAGGATAGTTTTTAAAAATAAATACAACATAAGTTACACAAATTTGTTAATATGCAGCAATGCTGGCAACATTATGGAACTCATCCCCATTGTCAGCTAGTCTTTCCTATTTCATATCTTTTATTTAAATAAAAAAATATTGATCGTACACTGAAGTTGTTACGTTTCATTTTTTTATGTTTTGTTGACTGTGCATCTCTGTATAATCTTGTAAATAAAACCAACTTGGCCCATAATTTATTCTTAGTGTATTTATCAACCTCTACATGTTTCAGGCGACTGTGGGCCCATCATCAGGAGAAACAACTGTTTATTCGACACTTGGGTATTTGTTATTCTGTGTGGATGACTGTTTGGAATGCCACCCTGTATACCAGACAGTCCCTCACACAGAATAACAAGTACCAAGTGTAACAAACACAGTTGTTTCTCCTGATGATGGGCCCATAGTCGCCCAAAACATTTTGAGATTGATAAATATACTAAGAATAAATTGTGCACCAAGTTGGTTTTATTTACAATGTTACGTTTCACTTACCGGTATGCCAGTGAAAAAGTCTGACAACCCCAGTTCTACTAGATCGCATGCAGTATAAAGTATTCCACTTGCACCTTTAAATTCTACATGACAGTAATTGTGCTGTGGTGATGTGTGTTGAATAAATATTGAATGATGGTGGTGCCAAGCACAGACAATGCAAGTAAACATGTTTTATGAATTTAATAAAATAGAATGTACACTAATACATGTACTTTTATTTTTATAATGTACTTTTATCTATGAATCTGTACAACAATGCTTAGAGTTTAACAACATATATGAAATAAGTGGAAACAGGAAATGTCCATGTTTTGACATTGTAGATTTAGAAATGTTTAAATATGGAGAATGCATATTAATTTTAGAACAAGCTTGAATTGCCAACAGTGTATTTGGTAATGACAGGACAACCAAATAACATAAACTGTAAATGTCAAAATTCAGGTCCAATATGGATGTTTTGCCAAGAGTGCTGACACTTTCCTGGGTTGGTATAAATAAACACGTGTCTTGCTTTCCACTCAGGATTCATTCAACATGACAATTCCTTGAAACACTGCATTTACCCCAGTAGAAGATGAGAATTGTTTTTCCTAAATTCATCATATGAAAAAGGGGGAAGGTCCCTTTACAACCCTACACAAAGTTAAACATGTTTTGTGTACATATTTCCCTGAAAATTGAAGACTAAAGGGGGTCATCTTATACTCAAGAGAAATACCGTAGGTCTATTTCAAAATCATTATAGAGATACCACTGCATGAAGTAGGACATCAGCTTTCATTGCACACATTTGTTTCAGTTTATGATTGCTGGCTGCAAAAATGCAAGTTGCAGCAAAAAACATGTAAGATGTTATTTTGATCAATTTCAATGAACATTTGTAATAAACTCTACAGGGATCAAGGAACTGATACTTCTTATGTACAGCTTTCAAGTAATTGTATTACAATGGATATTACACAAAAAATATAAAGAATTCAGAAAATAGTGCAAGATTATTACTCATCTGTCAGGAATGTTATGTACCTGACTGTCTTAATAATTCATATCAGCAAACAAGTTGGTGTCTGGCGCCATTGGTGGTCCCGTGTTTTTCCCATATGCTCTGAGGCATGGTATTGCTTTAATTCGGTACTCGATTGGGAGATAGTCCTCAATAAACACAAAATAATCCATGAGACATTTTATTACTCCAAGTCTATAGAGAGCTTTCTTAATCTCTTCAAGACTTTCCCCATAGTTATCATACTTTTTGCGCCGTATCACAGAGGACACCTGAAAGTAAGCATTTACAGCAATAAATAATGATGTTTACCTAAAGAAAAGGCCTGTATAACATGTGAAAATGTCAATGCAGAAAGTGGGCATGTCATTCACACTTCTTTGCCTAGGAAGTAAATGTATGGTGCAAGAGAGACCAGACAGAAAACTGACATTAATTTTCAAAACTTGTTTACAGATTTAACATAATTGTAAGAACTGAATAGACATATCATTTTTTAACTAAAACCTTGAAAGAGAAAAAAAATTGTGGCCTAGGTGGGTCATAATGCAAAAGTTTGTTAAGACAGACATGAATGAATGTGGCTGAGAACATAGACTAACAACAGACTTTTGTGAAGAAAGATCAGCCTTTGTGCATAAAATTTATTACAAAGATCAACAAATGCACTTTAGTTTTATGAAAGGAATTTTATTACATACTGACCACCAAAATGTTGCAGCCACTCATGTGGCCATTTAAGGGGAGTAAGAGCAAAAATACTAATGTATTTATAATGTGTCAGAATCACTCCACAGATAAAAATCATAGCATTTTGGTTATAATTCCTGTGAAATGGTAAAGCTGTAAAGAGTATAAAATATCAAAAGTTCAAAACTGTTGTCTGGAGTATGGTTCTGTGGACTGATGTATATAGAAGGTATATGTGATGGATTATGATCCTGTAATAAAATTCTCTCTCTCTCTCACACACACATGTGCACACACACACACACTCTCTCTCTCTCTGTTAAAACATTATTAGATACTGAGCAAGTGGAAATATTGAGAAAGGTGACACTGAAGTTGCAGAAATACATAGCAGATTGGTCAATACTGATATTGTGGTCACAATGTAATACAATTACCGGGGTGCTGATAAATCCTTAGACCGACCAGGAAGGAAACAAACTCGGAAGCATGTCAGGGATGCACGTGATTTCAACAACACTGAGACATGAGCTGTCATAAAGTTTTTTTTTTTTCCTGCAAGGCAATGCGCTGAAGGAAATTCATGCCACTCTGACAGGAACATTAGCTTGTTTCCTTCCTGGTCTGGCTAAGGACTTATCAGCACCCCTGTACAGTCATATAACCAAAGTGCATTGTTAATTTAATAAATTTTAGGCACCTAATTAATGCATGGAACATATCAAACGGATCAACATTTGTGTTTCAAAATATCAGAGAATTTACACAATTCAGCCGCAATGCCAACACACGGTCAGGAAAGACAGTGTGCTGCGTTTTAATAACAAGAATAGAAGTCATGTTAACAGTCATGATCATGATAATATGTTCTATTACATACCTTTTCACACAAATGTACAACAAATTCTTCTGCTTTACGTTGAGCTTTCAATGCTCCATATTTCACCTCACACTTTGCAATGATCAGATTATAAAGTCTTGATGTGGCCCAACGTTTGGGACGTTTCAAACGTGGCCTGTATGGTTTGCCATTTACTAACAGATCTGGGCGTAGCGGTTTCCTGCAAACTTTCCTTTTTGGTACAGGACGAATTATTTGCACATTTTCTAATTCTTTCAGCTCGCTGGTCTTCATTGTACGTTTGGATTTAAATGCCTCCTCATGTTTTTCTTTTACATCTCTCACAAATTCTTCCAGCTTTGCAATTCTGTCTTCCTTGGTAAGGAGGTTAAAAGCACGTGCATTCCCTGTAGCAGCGGCCTTTTCCTGCCATCGCCGGAACCAAGCAACATTCTGAGGCTTCACACTTTTGTTCAAAGTACTCTGCTTTTTATTCTGTTCTGTACTATTAGAAACACCTGGACGCATATGCATGGACTCCATTTCAGACCATCTTTTATTAGAAGATGATGAATTAGATGGTACATGTGACTGTTCTACTTCTTTGTTACTCTGAGATGCATTGGCTAATGCACTTGCATCCCTCATTTGTCTTGAATCTTTATGTCTGTAATGTATTATTATATTAATTACACATACAAAATGTTAAGGGCACTTACAAATAGAGGCTGTGAGAACCAATATACATGATCTGACCAGTAAAGACCATAATGATGTCAGAAAGCATCTGTGTGTGTCAAATAATTAAGGTGAGCTGGAAAGTGTCAAGACAAGTTAATTCAGTTACACATAAAAAATGTCAGCATTTACACATCATTTGAGATACGGCTATACCGTATCGTTTCTAACACTGATTACATGACTTAAGTTCAGAACAAAAACACAACATACAAAAATTTATAGTTCATCATAAGGTTACCTGTTTGAGACATCCTCTACAGAACTAGCAGTGGAAGTCATAGAATCTGCAAAAGCAATTTGGAAAAAGAGAGGAATTGGTTTTTACATACCTTCTCTTCTCGAACGGCTGAGAAAAAATAGGACTAGCCTTTTCATGGTTTTCAATAGATATTTCACCAACTCCTTTCAGGTGTTGTGGCAAAATGGCAGAACTCTGTGGTGTTGTACTGGTGAATGCAGCCTGTATTAGAGACATCTGTTACTAAAGAACACATACATACATATGTACGTACACACACACACATACATAAAGCAAAGTACACACATCTCCACTTTAAATTCTAAAAGTAAAATGGGCTCAAACTTAATGTGAGGCAACCCATTGTGCTATCTTCCTGATAAATCAGTATTTAATCACCATCAATGATAAATTGTGCTCTCAGGGACAAAGCTCCAATTTATTATTGACAGGGACTTAACATAGCTCTTACATTCTTGTTCTACCAAGAGAAAATCTGTACTGATAAAAAGTTAATTTATATTAATTAAAAATGGCAAGTCCCCTTTTCAGTCGGAGGCTGTCATGCTGCGGAAGTGCTGGTGTACCTGCTTTGTCCCACAGTACTGTTTGCATGTAAGTATTGGTGTGTTTTAGTGATCAGTTGTTACACTGTGCAGATTAACAGGCCTACATGACATGCCCCATTTCTATACATCCTCTCACATTACAAAATTTACCAATTTTTCAGGCCACAAGGTGCCTGTGGTAAGCAGAAAACTGTAGATCCAAAACATCTAAAAATGTAATTAATTTTTGTCAATAGGAAGTATATTTGAGGGCTCCAACTCAGTCTGTTTTTTAATAAAAGATTATGAATATGATGGTACATCTGACTGTTGTTCCTACATATGAACACATTCACTTCCTAATTTATTATTCTAAGGTGTTCAGGCTGTCAAACTTGCATTTTTTGTTTGTCGTGAAAGGCTGGGAAGTACATCTGTGGAATGTGTCTGTCTTCTGTCTGGAGATCCTGAATTTGATGGGACACTCAATTGCTGTTCCAATTCACGAACATTTTCATTTCCTGATCTGTTACTCTGAGCCCTTTGGGGTGATGAACTTGCATTCTCTGATTGATCTGATTCTTTGTGTCTGTAAAGAATTAAATATTTAGCTGAAAAATGTTAACACTTGTTGAAGATACAGAATGTATGAAGTAGCGAAAATGATACAGCCAGTGAGGGCCATAAAGATTGGGGACAATATCTCTGTATGTCAAAACTATGAATTTGCTTCCCATTCTATATGCTGGTCAAGAAATATGGCAGCTGACAGTATTTGTAATATGCAATTGAAAACATTTCCATAGGAGAATGAAAGGTACTGCATTAGCACACTAACAGTTATCAAGATCATATATGTATATTAGTTCCAACTTGGCATATGATATTTGATGGACTTTTACTGCTACAATGAATCACAATCAGTTAAATCCTGCATAATCTTACACATCATTCATCAGAGTTTTGCACTCAACCTGGTAATCAGTTTCCAAATGCTTGAAAGAGGATATTCTCAATAATCACCAACACATGCACACTTTTTCGTTTGACACTATAAAACTTTAATTTGTTAAAATAGTTAAAATCTCCGACATGTTTCGGTTTACATTTAACCCATCTTCAGGGAGCT
>Ga0123352_10013228_pt1 | contig 13090 bp, 6 predicted proteins | sample TergutLab28metaG_FD_89700 | JGI IMG/M metagenome (GOLD analysis project Ga0123352, IMG submission 89700) | Labiotermes labralis P1 segment gut microbial communities from Petit-Saut dam, French Guiana - Lab288 P1 | ecosystem: Host-associated > Arthropoda: Insects > Digestive system > Gut ... | reverse complement strand
GGAAATGATCTCCTGATGATGAGCTTCCCGAAAGCTCGAAACATGTAGAGAGTGAATGACGACTACCCATGAAAATAAAAGGATAGTCCACAAGTGACATCGTGTTGGTTATTTTTAAACAATCCTATTTATTCTATGTCAGTTTCTTAGTGTTTGGATTAACGTTTCGAAATCTGTTGTGCAGAGCAAGTTTTTAAAAGCTGATAGTAGTTTCCAGATTGGGGGCTTTTCCGTCCCGTTGTGTGTGCGTGTAATAACAGTATTTTATTTACCGTCGTTACACAACAGTGTGGTGCAGTGTTATTTATTTTTGCAACTAGTTGATGGTTGCAAAAATAAATAACATTGCACCACACTGTTACGTAACAACGGTCAATAAAAGAATATGATAGTAGTTTGGTTAGTCAGAATATTCCCAGGCTCTTGCGTAACCCGAAGTTTCATTAAGCGTGGTAGAGTGCGATGTTGCTGAATGATGATATTTTAAAAAATTTGAAAATATGTTTAATAGATGTACAGTATATGCCACTTGATGGGGTAAAGAACAAATCGTTGTTTGTTTCTCATTCCTTCCTTGCTGTCTTCCTTTCCTTCTCGATAATGCTCTTTGTTCTTCCTTTATTATCCTACCCTTTCTATCTTTCCTATTTTCCATTCTCTTTTTCTACATTTCTCTCCTCTTCATTCCTGCTTGGTTTTCCCGAATTGACTCTGTTACGCTTCAGTTTTATTAAGTCATTCGCGTTTTATGTTCGAACTGCCAGGTAGCTTGCCTACGAAGGACATTCTCCCCCAAGTATGGCGATCATAATGCCGATATTATGATAGGTGGGATCAGGCCCGTAGCCACACCATGAGTACAGTGGGTGCAGCGGCTACCAGTGCGGGTGGGTATATGTACGAGTACATACGTTTATGTATGTATATAATGCTGTATTATACAATTGATATGTATTATTACGTATGCCTAAGCGTAAAAAAAGTCTCTGTGAGGACCACAAAATCAACATTTTAGTTTCATACTGCTCTCCGTAACCTGCACAAAACATCTTGCATAATACATATATTTTTTGAAAATATGATGTTTCCAACTACGGCGGCGCAATGAAGGCAAAACGTGAATGCCGCAAGGTGTCGCGCCTTTTTGGCAGACTCGTCCGCTTGTTTGTCTTCGATATTTTGCGGACTCTTAGCGTGTGCATCCAGAATTGTAGTTGCGTGCATTACACCCACTTGCATGTCCCTGGCTAGGGGCCTGGGCGGTATGCAAGAAGTCGCATAAACATCCACGTTCTGGGCACAATTCAAACCCCATAAGCAGCGCATGGCGCAGTACATGTGGCTTTTCAAGGCACGGCCACTGGAGTCGGTGGTAATTCCCACGGTAGAGCCGGGAATCGAACCCGGGACCCGGGACTCTGACCACTAGACCACGAGGCTGGTCGGGTACAGAAATGTACAGTAACGTAATATCAAACATAAACAAGTACAGCTGTTTCCTGTATTAAAATCTGATATTTTGAAACAAAAAAATACCATAATTAAAGGTGTCTTTCACTAACCTTCCTATTGCGAAGTTGATTCGTGGCACTGCATATCTTGCTGTAACTTAGTGAAAGATTACTTAAGCACAAATAAAGGTAGTATTTTAAATGTTCGTCGGTCAGACAGTTTTGGTATCTTGATTTAATTACCTTCATCTGAAGAAGGCTTCTTCGCAGAGTTAGGTTGATCAAAAAAAAAATCGAATCAAACGAAGAGCTGTTGTTTGTTTTGAGGTGACAAGTAATTTTTGAGAGAGACCAAAAAGCGGCCGCAATCGGCAAAACAACTGGTAGATCGCAGTCGACTGTTTGGCCATCTGTGCCTTCTGGTGTTTCAAACCCATTGCTGGTTTGGCATGAATGGAATGGAATCACAAAATTCTATTTAGCTGTTGTGTTAACAGTGCCAAATATATGCACCCGTGGTTTTTTCTTAGTACTGTGGTAAGTTTTTAAACTCGTTCGTAAAATTTCGAAAAGCGACTATTAGCCTCGTCATGTCTATCTGTCTGTCCATACGCATGGAGGAACTCGTTTCCCGCTGGACTGATTTTCATTAAATTTGATATTTGAGTATTTTTCGAAAATCTGTCGATAAAATTCAAGTTTCTTTAAAATCTGACAAGAATAACGGGTATTGTGCATGAAGACGTATACACATTTATGATAATATCTCGCTTAATTATTCTTAGAATAAGAAATATTTCAGATAAAATTTGTAGAGAAAATCAAAACACACATTTTATGTTCAGTATTTTTTTTTTTAAATCGTGCCGTTTATGAGACAATGTGGAAAAATACCGTAGAGCCGGGCAGGCCAGAGAGTACAGTGTTGTGCATGCGCACTGGATGCTGGATACCTATGGCTACAAACACACATTCAGAATATGTAATATCTATTGCTATTCAACGGCAACAGTGGTTACGAACGTGCCTGAATGTTGCATTTATACGAATTTTGCTTGTCTTGTTAATAAACAGTTTTTACGGTAAGGGTTTAGTTCCCAAGCTGCTGTGGTGATTGAAATTAACAATTTTACTTTATTAACTTACTCTTTGCTCTCTGACCAGCCAAAAGCCCAGTCAGAGATGAAGCCCCAACTTAGACCGAGGTTCCCATTGTGTGTCCCTTGGAAACGCGGTGGCTGCTGCATATGTATGTGGATGGATCTGTGATCAGGATTGTTGAGTATCTAGTAAATGTAACGTAGGAAAAATCTATAATCTCAAGTTAGGCCGTCCATCCGTTTGATTTGTCGTACCTGAACATGCAATACGTAAATCGCCATTCACCCCTGTGGGTACGCTCACCGTCAGCGAAAATATTTTTACACGTATTTTAAGTGTATCTCATAAGGTCGCAGGTTCGATTCCCGATAGTGTCACTGGAATTTTTCATGGGCATAATCTTTCCGGCCGCGCTGTGGCCCTGGGGTCGACTCAGACTCTAACAGAAATGAGCACCAGGAATATTTCCTGGGGGGGGGGGGGGGTGAAGGAGGACGATGCGTAAGGCTGACCTTAACCACCTTCTAGTGCCGATTGTCTTGAAATCTGGGAGCCTCAACCTCCTTTAACCCTCAGGGCCTTTCCAGGCCTGTAATGGGGTTACTTTACCTTTTACCTTTATCTTTTACCCTGTATCTATATATACCAACGGTCACAGTGACTGCACGGGGTGCTCACGTGAGCACCGGTGTTCTTCGAGGGAATATTTGACCTGAAAGTAATGTGATTGCCGCTAGATCCTTATTGATTAAGTTTTCGAAACGTTTAAAGTAAAATGAGCTGCGCCGTATAGCCGCAGGAGCGTTCGGTGTGAATAATCTTCCCGAGTCCTGTGGACGCTAGTTTACGATGAGCCGGGCGGTGGGCCTACACGTAACGCTGTCCAGGCCCGCTCAGCCTTTTGTATGGTGTGGCGACTTCGGCGAAATTTGGCCTGCGTGCTGGGACATAAAATTAAATAAACAGAAAGAATATTGAATTGTTATATGTGTGATTATATGTATGTAAACTGTGCCTTTTTAATACATCATTATTCTGATCATAACATTAAAAAGTTATTGCAAATGCAATTTACATTGCCAGGATGTTGCCATCATTACCGAATTTTACATAATGGAGGGATAATATTACTTACGTCTCCAGAGAAAGGATTACAGTATGTTTTCTCGTTTCCAAAGTCGACGCGGGCTGTATGTTACCCGCAACCTAGGGGTTGGCTTGACATTATGTAAACCAAGCTTGAGAGTTTGGTGTAAACACTGCATAAGTTAATGTACGAATTCGCTGATTGTTTTACAGGAACAGCTGCTGGCACGAAGCTGATAATAGGTAGGCTACAGAAATCCAGCTACAAAATACATCAAGTGGCGGGGGTCGGCGTATGGGGGTCACCCCCCACCACGAAGAGTGGAAGTCGGACTGGAAATTACTTTTCTCGCGGAAGAACCACTCCGACACGAACCGGCAGGCCCATGGTGAAGTCGACTGCAATGATAAGGCAGTCCAGCCTCACCAAGCTGGGGGTTATGATCAACACAGCAGTAAACAGCAAACGGAACAGTAAGTTGCATCTTTCGCGCCTTTCATATCCGGTGACAAAGTTGGTGTTCTAGAACTGAAAGATATTTCCACATAACATTTAGTAGGGTAACTCTGGTTAAATGACCAACTTGACGCACAATTATGTTATATAAAACGTTTATTATTATAATCCTCTACATATTTCGAGCAACACTGTGCTCATCATCAGATGGTCGACTTGTATTAATACAGCATCTGTTATAGTACTCTCTGTAAGTGACCGTCCGGTGGGTAGGTTGAGCATGAACTTCTCAACCTGCACATCGAAGGTCACTTACAGAGAGTACTATAACAGATGCTGTATTAATACAAGTCGACTTCCTGATGATGAGCACAGTGTTGCTCGAAACATGTAGAGGATTATAATAATAAACGTTTTATATAACATAATTGTGCATCAGTTTGGTCATTTATCCAGAGTTATACCAGGATGCACGGTCAGCAAAACATAACATTTAGTGGGGTGTAGTTAGTTTTACGGCACCGTCAGTACATCGCAGTCTATGCGTCTATTGTAGAATGACTGGTGGACAGTGACTGGAAAGGATTTTAAAGGAAGCATTTGCGGTATAATCGAGGTACTATGCCAGCATTTCACTTAGGGTAGCCTGTATCTCGGCCCAAATTTGAACCGGTTGCCTCCCGAATAGAAGTCTAGATAGTTGCCGGAGTTGCGTAACCTACATTAGCGAAGGGCTGTAAGTAATTATAACGTTCTCTGGTAAATGTTTTGTGATTTTTTTGTGCTTAATTACTTTGTCGTGGGATTTTGTAGTATCAGTTACTGGAAAACTGCAAAGTTTCTTATTTTTAAAAACTAACAAAATGCGCCAATAACATTACAATAAAATAGATTACAAAACACGCTCCTTATCAGATGCCATCTCCTACACGTTTCGGCACCAAGGTGCCATTATAAGGAAGTTTCTGAGCCCCAGAGATTTGTAGGTCCAACGATTAGTTCATATATGATATGAAGACTGTTTTGTGATATATTTTACAGTAATGTAAGTAGTGCAATTTGTTGGTTGGAAAAACATGGAATGTAAGAACATGCAAATTTGCATGGTGGTAAATTTAGCTGTTCGTAGATACACTGGCATCGATAATATTGTAAGGAAATCTGCGTTCATATATGTGATGTGATGGAACTTCGTCTGTCTTCGAAACAGTTCACGGCAACTTAAATGTAGGCTATGGTCCTGTGAAACATCGAATTACCTGACTTGGCGAGGCATTCCCGGAGTATTATATGTATTATTATTAGTAGTAGTATTAGTATTATTATTATCATCATCATCGTCGTCGTCATAGCTTGTTGCGGAAGCTCGTGAATTTTGTACCCTTTTAAGCACGTTTGCAGAGTTGGAAAAAGAAGCGACCAATAGATTCGTCATGTCTGTCTGTTGGCCCGCCGGTCTGAAACCCCATACTGGAGCATTTTACTGAAATCTGTCGAGAAAATTCAAGTTCGTTAGACGGGTAAGAATTGAAGGCACTCTGCCTGAAGACCTACATTACTTTATGACAGTATGTTGCCGAATTACTGTGTTGATGAAAGGCTCAGATAAAAGTTCTAGATGAAATAAGAACACATGTTCCATGTCAAATACCCTTTTTTTTTTTCCTCGAAAATCCTGTCGTTTACTTGATTATTCCAAAAGATGCTGTAAATGCGGGCAGGTCGTATATGATGTTATGGGTCCAAAAGAAGATGCGATTTGCGTACAGGATAATTAAGACAGCATTAGCTATAGGTTTCTAAATTTTGTAGATTAGAAGGGCTTTAAGATCTCTTTTTACTTATTTCAGTTGCTGAAGGCGAAGTTAATCGTAAAACGTGTTTGAATTCTGTGTGGTCGACCTTGGAGCGGCCGAATGGATAGTGCTTCCATCTGTCGCATGTTGTATAAACGTCCGCCACCAAAGAGGTTCGAATAGTGGGTTACTTGTATTGATTATGCAGACCCGAAAAGTACTGCCACATGTTTTCTTTTTCACAGTTACTGACCAATAGTATGGTATAAAAATTTATACATTGCCAATTGCTAAGATAGTTTCACTGCTAAGATAGTTTCACAGCACTGTAAATAATATTCCCTATAAGAAAATTGCGTGTCTACTTCAGAAAAATGATTTCCTTGGATCCCTGATTACGCGTTGCGATAGTCACTTCGTCTTCGGGATTTTCGCCGTATATGACGTCACAGTCGTTGTTATGCACTCGTGAGTGCCGCCATTGTGTCTTGAGTATTTTATGTTGAAATGTGACAAATCCTGTTTCATCGGTTACCCTATTCAACAAAAATTTTCTTTGGCCCGTACATATAGTTTGGCACAAATCGCAGGATAGGGGAAAGTTGTCGCCACTATCTGATATGGCCGGTAAGTATTATATATGCGGACGTTTCCTTGTGGAAACTAGTTGGTTAGGGTGTTAGAAGATGTATGCTTTTGGGATTGGATACATATTGCATTGAGCGTTATGTATAATAGTGTGATACGTTGTCTTGCAGAGTACATGTGGTTGTGTATGTTACATATCATAGGTCAGTTTATTTATGAGTAATTGTGGTTGACAGGTAATGGGGAGATCCAGTGGTGCTTTTCACAGGTGAAAGGGACGCTTGATGACGATGTGACAGAAGGCAAGTTTTAAATCTAATTGGTACACGCTACCTCTAAATTATCAGATCTTAGGGTCGTGCAAGTTTACCAGAAATTATGATTCGCATCCTATAAGTGTGTGCCAAAAAAGCATGTTTTGGCAGCAAACCATGTAAATATTAATATTGTAGAAGGTTCATGAAATGTGTATTAACTTAAAAATACCTTGTGTTCAAGTGATACCGCAAGACAGTATAATGTATGTAATACAACTCGCAATAAGCCGTATTAATTCTTCCTTATACACAGCACTAAAACAAGTCATTGCTAATTCAGTTTAAATGGGCATGTTTGTAAGTGCATTAGAGTGTTTCAGCCTTGTGTAAAATATTACATTGTTCTAAGTTCCAGTTTTGTTTTTCCAGCTGATATTATATCATGTGTAGAGTTCAATCATGATGGTGACCTCCTGGCGACAGGAGACAAGGGTGGAAGAGTTGTTATCTTCCAGAGAGATCCAATTGTAAGTATTTTAACATTGCACACTATTCCTTTAAAGCTGACTTCCAGAAAGAAGGAAAGAAAGAAAGAATTCACTGTATTCCCTGCTTTATCAAGGCTGATGGGAATGTGGTGGTAATGAGGTAATAGAAGATTTCATCTTTGTGGCTAAGTTTGCATGGAGAACATTCAGGCAGTAACTGTGATACACAATTTTGAAATTGACATGACTGGTGAGGTTATTTTTGCATTTTGGTATGCTGTTACGTGAATTGTGTTGTCTCTGTGTTAGCATTTCATTTTATGTGATTTTTCATTGTCTGAGCATTTCTATAAGATTTAGCTGAACGTAATATAACTTCCAGTATTCCAGCAGATCAGTCAGACTGCCCTAGATTGTCCAGAATTCCAGTGGCTGATTTTGTTAAAATGTTTACATAAAATATCATGCAGGAAAGGTGGATATGCTGCACTTGTACACCCATCCTGTTTATGGGCGGTTACGTTCATTAAAAATCTTGTGTACGGTAAAACTGTTGTGTACAAAATTAAGACCTCATAGGAACACTATAGTTACAGGAACACGAGACACACACACAGCTATAATTAATTAACATTAAAATATTGATCTTGATGTTTACTGGGATAATGTGTGTCCAGCTGAAACTTAGTAGAGTGATGAAACAACACAGAGACTGCAGTGTGAAAAGGGATACATAAGGAATTGATCTTCTCTTGCTTTGCCTCCTCCTGCATGTCATTATATTGAATTTAATTGATTAAAACACGACAGCAGTTCTGATTGTGAGAAATACAGTTGAAGTATACACCATTTGGCATGATGTCTTGGTAGCTACTTAGGCATGTGGGCAGATGCCAGTTATAGCATATTACTCTGCATGCCTGTGCATTGAATGATAGAGAGGGACCTGTGGTGGAATGTGCAGCAGTTTTGCCACATGTAAGGAAACCTGTGAATGGAGTGCACCTGCTATACTAGAAAAACTTGTGTACACTGTGTCTGTAAAATGCCTGGACAAAATTCAGGATTGAGTTTCTTATACTAAAACAAGGAAAAAGTTGATATCAGTGTGTGTACACAAATTGTTTTTGAGGTACAGCCCAAGAATGTGTTGACATCAATCCTTTAGATTTTTATCTGTGGGGATACTAAATAACTCCAGTACTCAGCTACAATTGAAAATGACGAGGCACTTCACCATTTTACTTTTAATGCCTGTCAAACCACTGGCAACCTTCCAGGAACCTTTGAAAGGGCACAACAGTCTGTGCTGTGTCCAAGTGTGCATTCCGGGTGGGGGGCATTTTGAACATTTATTGTATATGGTGATTTTTGTCAGTTATGAGTAAAGTATTACATTATTAAAGGAATGCAGTTTTTCATTTAGACTCAGAAACCGCTCATTTCCAAACACATTTTCAATTGAACTTTTTTTTCCCCCTTGTGTTGATTTAAAGAACCCCCACTTGAAGTTTGTCCAGCATTTTAGGTACTTATCAGATTTGGTTGCATCCTTCAACTTTATTATATTCTGTCCATTGACTAAGTAAGACATGTTTGAATCAATAACTCTTTGTTATCTATCACTGGATTTTGTTGTTTTCAGGTGTATGTATAAGTTTGTGTGTGTTTGGTATTTGGCACAGGATTTAAATTTGATTACGATTGTGTATTCTCTTTGAAATTTTTTTATTTTTCCTGTCATCACCAAAAGTAGTCTTGTTGAGTGTCTTATAGTAGGCATTGACCAGTTCTTACCCCATCACAGTTAGTGAGGTATTGACGATCTGGTTGGCCTGAAGTTGTTGTGAAATTGAGAGTTCAAGGTTGTCACAATAACTACTTGCCTGAAGCATACATTTTTAGGTACATAACATTAACAGCTTCATCTAACAAATGAATGTGGTTAGATAATGTTAAATTATATAGCTTGTTTTGTACCATTTCCATAATTTGTAGAAGGCTGGAACTTGTCATTGCCGATTTGCATGGCTTTGTGTAAGCAGTTCCATTTCTTATGTACCTTGACCTTTGAGGGCAAATGCAGCAGCCAGTCACTAACTATTGAGGATATGTAGAATTCTTTTTGTTTCCACATTGATGGAAGAAAGATTATTTAATTTAGTTACCTGTGTTGTACAAAATATGGTCCTTGTGCCCTTTTTTTATACACAGTGTTTCAACATATCCCATTTGTAATACAGTAGAAAAGAATTTATTTACTGCAGTAGATGAGAGGTAATGGGTCTAATGTGTCTACAAAAATCAAGTGTTTTTGCATCTGTTATTGAGTTTTTCAACATGTGTGTTTATTAATTAAATTAAACAATTTCTTTGCTTATATTTGGATGTTTTTGTGACATGTTAGTTTTTGGTAATGGGTTGGAGTAGATGAAACTGGTTGAATTTACTTGCTTTGCAAAAATCTGTTGTCTTCTGTGATGTGGTGCTTTGTTTTGTGGTAGATAGTTAACCATCATGTCAGGTTAATGCTGCAACTGTAGGTAGCAGGTTTCTCCAGTGTGTTGTTAATTAACTACAAGACAAAACAGCATCACATCCCAGAAGGCAGCAATCCTCATGCTTGCATTATGTTTGTGTTGACTTAATATGGGTGCATGCTGAAGTGGTTTCAGAACTTGGATCATGTGTTATGAAATTGTCCTCTTCATTTTTAAATAACATGCAGACACTGTGTATTTTAAAGAATTTTTCACTTTGTTATAAAATCCATTGTATAGCGCAACCCATCTTCATTAGAGTGGGTAGAGGAGGCTGTTTCCAATGGAGTGAATTGGCCTGAGAAGGAAATATGCCCACTGACCACACTGTTGCATTTTGATTTGATGATAAATCTTTCAGCCAATAATAATAATAATAATAATAATAATATATGGTGGCATTCTTAAACTTTTGTAGTGTAATTGCTGTTTTTAGGTGCATTCACAAAATTGCAGAAGGCATCTGTTAGCTTCATCATGTCTGTTCATCCATATGGCTCCCACTGGACAGATTTTCATGAAAACTTAGTATTTTAAAAAATCTGTCAAAATTCAAGTTTCATTAAAATTAACCAGAATAACAGGTACTTTACATAAAGACCAATTTACGTATTTGATAATATCTTGCTCGGTTCTTAGAATGAGAAATGTTTCAGGTAAAAGTTGTAGAGAAATTCAAAACACACATTTTATATTCAGTAACTTTTTTCATGAGATAATGTGGAAAAATATGGTAGAGCCAGACAGGCCACAGGTGTGAGTATAATACAGTGCATACACTTTGCATGCTGCATAACTAGAGCAAGAATACGCATACACAGTGTTTAATACATATATATGCTCTTCCATGGCAACAGTGATTACACATGCATGCCACAAAGTTATGTTATATTTATATTGCTTGTCTTGTTATAATATTAGTGTAAAAATATTAATCACATGTTGAAAGGTTTATTGGATTAAAAGAACCTAGAACAGAGTTTTGTTGTGTGTCTCAAGTATGTTTATTGCCCAAAGAACTCTGTTATGAACCCAGGATGAAGTTCCAAGTCAGTACTCATTGTTACAGCAACTGCAAAGTAGGTGGTACATAAAGTTTCAGTAGGATTTTTAAATCATCGTCAGTGCCACTGATGACCAGTCATTCCTGATGTCTGATCAATGTCAACTTTAATAATTGTGTTTTAGTTTACTGCATCTTAACGCTACAATATATTTAACTTGCACTTTTTGTGCAAACAGTCTCTGTTGCTTGAACTCTGTTTATTTTACCTTTGTACACAGTTATTTTTCCTCCAGTATATTATGTCTCCATCACGTATATGATGACTTTACATCTTTTTCTACACATAGTTTGTTAAACGTAGGAACTGTAATGAAGTGGCATGTCACACCATTTTGCAGTTAGGTGCTAAAAGTTTGGTTAATCAGTTATGAGAGCTGAATTCTTGGATGAAGGAAATTGAATGCTGCCCCTAGTGCAGAGAAGGAGAGAGAGCTGCAAGTTGTAGCATGTCTGACTCATAATTCTTAATACGACGGGTTCTCACACTTGCTTCACGGGCATACCGCTAAGTGAAAGTGTAACAGTTTGTGTACCACCAATTTTTTTTTATTTAAATAAAAATGCTGAAACTGAAAGTACTGACTGACAATGGGGATGAGTTATATTCATAGTGTCTTATCAAATATATGTGGCTTATTTGTTATTTTTTATCCTTTTCTGTTTCTGATTTTTGTTATTAAGGCTGCACACCAGTAAAGAGTGGTTGGCATACCAGTAGTGGTACACATACCACAGTTTAAGAAACCATGCTCTGTACAGTACAAAGCCTGACTCCAACTTGCCTGTCTGCCCTTGACACTGGGCAGTGTTGACGAATAGCAACGTCCACTTTTTGTGTCTCGTGTTTGAAGTATTGGTACCTCTTAAAAATGGTTTGTTCCCTTCCTTGTTTGTGGAGAATTTTGCATTTGCTTGCTTTTCTTTACATTTTCAAACCCCAGTGAACAAGGTTAGTGATGTTAATGTCACAGATGACATCACTGAATCACCACACGTGGAAGTAGACTGCATACTAATAAGAACTATGGCTGATTGGCACTAGTTTGTCTAGTGAGAGCCAGAGAAGTCGCATGACAGTAATATTTGTCATGATGAATGGGGTTTCTGCCTGTTCTCATTAAGGTTTTCTAGTAGGCTAAGTAAGCAGATTGTGAGAAGCAGATGCAGAGTAAACAGTCTGGCGATTGTGTAGGGCGTTGTTTTTTCCTTCTTGACCAGTAATTTCCCACCTGATGCTCCGCTAATGGCTAGTATTGCATCGTATGCCTCGGGAGATTTAGCAGTTGGTGAAGGCAGCAAGAATAAGGTTTGCTGTGATGATAAACTTTAGGAGGTCTAATAAATAACTCACCAGTGCTAGAGCAGATGCAGAAAATGTTGCCCTTCTGACTGAAAAAATGTCTCTACAACTGCAGAAGATGTTTACTGTCTGGTTTTCTTGCTTTGAAAGTTTGAAGACTTGCTGCGGATGTTGTCTCTTAGTTCTTCCAGATTGTTAGCATTTGTTTTATGCACTATAATATTTACACTTCCAAACAAATCCACACAAATAAGAGTCAAAAGATGTTAAATCAGGTGAATGAAGGGGCCAAAGACTGTGCCTAATTACACATCTGTGTGAGATCTGAGGCAGTGTTTTGAAACAGGAGTGTAACTTAAGCTGTTCGTGATAACAGACTTATGCTATAAATTATCGGGTTTGTTGCTGGTGAATGCATTTATCATTCATTAAGTGATGTAATAGTGTCCCTTGACTCAGGTACACTGTTGAACAGTGTCCATTTTTATTGCAGCTGTATTTTAAATATGAGTTTGCTGGAAAATGTCTTAGAAAATTTTGTGGCTTTGGAGATGAGTGTTTCAAAAACAACTCCACAAAGGGCCACAAAATTGTTACAACTGTAACCATGTAAGACAACAGTAGTTCTTGCTTTGAAGAAACATGGTCCAGTTGCAAGAATATATTTTTTTTAAATTTGTTTCTTCAGCCTGTACACAATGAAGGAATTGATCCACAGTTACTTTTTTCTCCCATGAAGTCTGGTGTTTATTTCATGGAGAGGTGAATTCTAAGAACAGCTGGTATTTGAGTGCAGAAAATTCAGAAATTATGCATAAAATCCCTCTTCATGATGAAAAAACTGGTGTTTGGTGTGATGAGTGCAGGCTGTGAGTTTTCAACAATTTCTGAAGAACTCCAGGGAGTAAACTGTGTGTCCTGCAGTTGTGCTCAGTGCATTTGGTCGGGGGGGGGGGGGGG
>Ga0123352_10013226_pt1 | contig 13091 bp, 8 predicted proteins | sample TergutLab28metaG_FD_89700 | JGI IMG/M metagenome (GOLD analysis project Ga0123352, IMG submission 89700) | Labiotermes labralis P1 segment gut microbial communities from Petit-Saut dam, French Guiana - Lab288 P1 | ecosystem: Host-associated > Arthropoda: Insects > Digestive system > Gut ... | reverse complement strand
TATACATTCATTTAAAATACCAACGCATGCACCTTGTCTTTAAAATATTGTAAAACCTTATTTGGTTAAAACACTTTAAGGCTCCCTGATGATGGTTGAAAAATAGCAACCGAAACATGTTGGAGACTAATGAATGTTTTTAAAGTGTTTTAACCAAATAAGGTTTTACGATATTTTAAAGACAAGGCGCATGCGTTGGTATTTTAAATGAATGTATATTGATTCAACATGCACGGTGAAAAATTAAAAATCTGCTATAGATATTTGGGTCACCTTCCCTACAATTGCCATTGTCCATCACCATAGTCCAGTATTCAAAACGCAATTTAAGACTTCCGATGCTTTATCTGCCGTGTGGATGAGAGAGCTATAAGCTTATAAATCAGGAGTTCTGGGAACTGAAATCTGTGAATCCCCATAGCTGTGAGCCCTGATAGCTTTCGGAATATAATACAAATATTTGTCAAGAACTGTTCACTGAGAAAATTAATTTAAAGAGCCAGTGTGGAAAGAAAATTTGAATATTTTACGTTACACTGCCAGTAAAGAACACAAAGTGATAAAAAAATAAACATAAAGAAAGCGAGAGAAATGCAGGAAAAAATAAAATAAGCAAAAACAAATCAAACGTGTTTATGTAAGTACGAGAATGACATTTCAAGTGAACATCATAATCGGAAAAACAAAAGCTTTGAACCCCACCCGTAGGCTTAAAATTTGGAACACTTTACTATTGAGCCGGTACTCAGAACTGAGTTAGCAATAGTTTTAACGTAAACGCAAATGTTAATATGACATAGACGCATATAAAAACAAGATATTGAAATATGTCAACGCTCAATTTAAATTTCGAATTGATAAGTCTTGTTCGTCCATGTTAGTTGATGTTGAACTAGGCAAATTGAACAGACTTTTTGTTTGATACAAGCTGATGAAATTTTCGTGCTTGGCAATTCTTGATGCAGTCAAAAATGATATCGGTTCTCATTTTAAATTCTAATCCAACATCCTCTTCTGAATTATTTTCATGGAGTTTCGTAAACAAACAAACACTCTCAACTGCATTAGTGTTTATGATAAAATATTGATCACTTGAGAAGTAAAATTTTCAAACTGAACATTTCAAAGCAAGGAAAACAAATTGTCTGCATTACGTACGCCTCGAATATTTTCTACTAAATTTTCACAACTCTGCCTTTAATCCCTTCCTTTAATGTTAATAAAAATCCAACCAGATTCAACACTACGCAGATATTTATTTACTGCAAAGTCACTCTACATGTTTCGGGTGCTGTGACACCCGAAACATGTAGAGTGACTTTGCAGTAAATAAATATCTGCGTACTGTTGCAAAGGTTGGATTTTTATCAATATTGAATTACGATGCACGGAACCCTTCCTTTAACTTCAAATTCTTCTATCATGTCTTCAACAGCTACGTTTTTAGGTTTATATAACTGACAAGCAGGATAATTAGTAAGTAAGGACCCAGCAGAGATTTGGAAAGAAGCGGCCTAGTTGTAGGCAATGTTCAGGTATTTCTATGCACAGCCGAAGAAAACTGCGAAAAAAAATTAAAAATATTTGTCGTGATATGAGGCTGTGATATAAGGCTGTGATACGAGGTTGTGATATGAGGCCGTGATAAGAGGCTGTGATATCATGCTGTGATAAGAGGCTGTGATATCATGCTGTGATATGAGGCTGTGATAAGAGGCTGTGATATCATGCTGTGATATGAGGCTGTGATAAGAGGCTGTGATATCATGCTGTGATAAGAGGCTGTGATATCTTGCTGTGATATGAGGCTGTGATATTCCAACATAGAGCAGAAGTTCCCATAAGACCTCAGGCTCAGCTTTTCACTTTCTAAGTACACTCTACATAAGGAAAATTCATAATCCTAGGCTTCCAGTACTGTATTTTTTCAGTCACTTTACAGGCTGAGCTACCCTGACGTGTCTCTATTACAAATATTAATCTAACATGTCGAAATTTTTAAATTAATTCTTAAATTCTCATCCAGTATCCACAGATGACCCAACCACTGATCTGCCACTTACGCACCATGACCACTGAGTGATAATATTAAATCACACAGAACATGAGCGCCAAGGGCTTGAAAAATATCTTGAACGACAGCTTGATACAACAAGCGACGCTTCTACCTACAGGTCACTTGTACGTACCGGCCAAGGATCTAGGCTGCAATATGGACAGAATCGCACTTGCTGTTACTTTCGACTGCTTTATAGTGATAGATTGCTGGTGGCAATCACTGCCACCTCGCGATCGTATTCGTAACTGCTAAGAAATGCTTGCTACATTGTAGTGCGCGGTTTTTGGCGGGTGGAATATTCAGACAGTAGGCTAGGAGCGAGTCACTAATGTAGGGACGTCATGCTTCATCTAGTCTTTCTGTCCGCCTCCGTAAGCAGGGTTGACCTTGTTACAATCAAACTCCAGGCACATGAACACCCACCCCTTGCCACTTGAACAGGCCCAGAAGACCTGCCCGCCAGCTTCCCTTAACCTCTCCACCGGCCAAAAACCATACACTTCACTATACCTGATGATAGCGTACTGACGTAAGTTCAGTTTTAAGAACAGATTCCGTCCAAAATCTACGTACCACAATTTCATTTTGAGTAAAGAAGCAAGAAAACCGAGCAAATGGACGTCTAAACAGAAAGTTGACAACCGAAGAATAAGAACCAACCAGATGCCACTTATTATTTTATTGTACTTCTTATAGGCTCAACATGTTTCGGGCATTACTATGCCCATCATCAGGAGCTCACGACTATAATGTTGATTACCACATTGGTCGTTTTGTTCTGTGAAGATGAAAGAGGCAGTGCTAATGTAAAATTATGGTTCTTAGTGGTGTATGTTCGGTGTGAAGCTCTTTGTCGCTCGGTTGTACTTGATAACGCGTTTCTATTAACTTTAATAGTTGTGATCCTTTGTGTGTGGCATTCGTAGTGTTCTCTTGCATGTGGTGAGTTATTTTAAGGTAGCTGATTAGTAAATCGCTGTGTTGTTAGTGTTAATTGGTATCGTGAATCTGAAATTGTACATACCTTGGGTTGCTGTTGGTTGGAAGTTAGGTGCGGTTAGGCTGGAGTAGTGTCCGGTCTGCAGTTTATAGCCCGAAACATGTTGAGCCTATAAGAAGTACAATAAAATAATAAGTAGCATCTAGTTGGTTCTTATTCTTCAGTTATCACAATGATGCACGGTTCAACACACATCAAAACAGAAAGTTGACAATCTACCCTACTGGGTAACGACATAAATCCCCTTTGTTGAAGTTGCTGCTTCCTCTCCTACCTTATAATACTTCCAGTCTACGCTTCTTCTTTCCGGATTTCCTTTCTTTCCCTTAAGTGATCTTGGAGCTGAATGTTGATTGTGGGAAGGGACTAGGCGGTTGGCAAGGGTTGTTGAAACGTAGGTGGGTTTGAAAAAGAAAAGCACTTAACATTCTGCGGTCGGTTGCCGGTAAGTCTTCGTGAAGCAGAAGGAAGCAAATTAGATTAAATGAAGTGAAAAGAAAGCTTCAGAAGTATACCTTGTGCTGCACAAACCCCCACCTTGTGCTGCACAAACCCTCACCCCTTCTTGCTCGTTCGCCTTAAGGGAGAAACGTAGTGAGGAATATGGGAGAGGTTGGATAAAACTTCACCGCAAAATTTGTTATGGGGAAGGATTTTTTTCTCTGTCTTGCTCGTGTAATTATTGTTAAAGCAACGTTGGAACTGTTCAAAAGGTGGATGTTGATGATGGAGGAGGGAGAAAGTGAAATCTTTCTAGAAACTTGATGGCAAGAGGGTGTGGGGAGAGTTAGGGGTTTGAAACCTGCGTTAAAAATGGTTACTACTAAGTAGTGTGGAAATTGTTTTAAAGATAATGAACGGCTTTTACGCTGAATTTGAGGTTAGAGTGCCTTAAGTGGCAGGGGGAAAAGGAGGTAAATTTGTGTTTGCGTCCAATCTGTGAACAATGCAAGCAGCAAGAAAGAGGACACACAACCGCGAAAGTTCATTAAGGGAAGTACAGGGTCAAGAGATTCAATCGCCAGCAAGGACCCGACCTAAGCAGAATTTGGCGTCGCTCAGCCCCTTCTCCACTAATGATGATAATGACAAGGGTGCTGTGATGAAGTAAGGTTGGACATAATGTCGATGACGAAAGAAATGATAGGAAAATTACGAGAAATACGAGCACAGGGTGGTTAGCATGACCGTGAGGATAACGAAATGACAATGGATAGATGGAACTGGTATGTATGTTAATAAGTAATAAATAGGAAGACAGAGAAACAAAAATCAGAATTGTGGTGGTGATGATGATTATGTGGAATATAAGATTCACTGCGGAAATAAAATTGTGACTAAATAAAACTAAAAGAATGATCCTGACAGTGACGCTAAGCGAGTCCTTAGTCGCTACGACGGAGCGCGTCTCGCGTTTGCAGATGCAGAATACCCCCTCCGGACACCGAGGTGCAGATGCAAGTACACTAAACAATCAGTCGCGAACAGCCTGGAAGAGGCAGTCCTCCAGCTTGGTTGTAGGGCACGGGGCAAATCACACCGCACTATAATAAATCAGCATGTTACAAAATGCGACATTTGAGGTTCTCACGTAGATGTTGCTGAAGATTTGAGTCTTCTGGGGCGTACAGCCGTGTAGCCGTCCGGATGTTGCAAAGAATTGTGGTAGCTGCTTTCGCCACGGCATATCTGGACTTAATTTCAAGCGTACATTTTGCATCATCTGTTATCATGCTACACAGACGGGTGAAATATCCCACATTCTCCAGTTGTTTTTGGTCTATCATAATCTGCACTGAGGACGGTTGCCTTGAGGCTCTCCTTACCTCAGTTATACCCACATGCATTTTCAGCCCACATTATCTTTCAAGTTCATTCAGTCTATCGTGCCCTGCAGTACAGTTTCTTACTTAGCCTCGTGATACATAAAGTAACCACTGGGCTTTAACCCTCATTCTGCTAACGTGGAGAATACGGTGAGCTCCTAATAATGCCAGCCAATGGCAGATGGGATTTAACTCGGCGTTTAAAGTGTTAAAGTGGCGACGAATATCTTGATTGCACGGCGCGCCGTGAATTTTATAGACTTCAGCTAAGTATGAAGAAGTCAATATTAATAAAAGACCAACTAGATGCAACAGTAGGCAGTCTGATTTATTTTACTGCAAAGTCACTCTACATGTTTCGGGTGCCCACAGCACCATCATCAGGAGTACTAAAAACTGTATCAGCAGCCTCCGGAACAGGTCATACTGTGAAATACAAGGATTAACCGGACTAAACTAACAAAGTTGTGTGTTAGCTTGTTAACTTCTGGTAGTAATGGGTACTGATACATTAACATATTTAAAAATTCTAAGGTATGAAATACAGAGTGGGCCAAAAGTAAGTATACAGTATATAGTACATAGTATAGGAACCTCTGTATACTTACTTTTGGCCCACTTTGTATCTTAGAAGTTTATAAGTTAAAAGATAAAATATGAAGAAGTGTTTCCCACGGATTCAGTGACAAATTAAGAAGTATAATACTTACTTACTTACTTACTTACTTACTTACTTACTTACTTACTTACTTACTTACTTACTTACCCCATGGTGCGGAGTCCTTCTTGAGAAGCTAACTTGTTTGCAGCTAGTCAAGAAATTCCCCGCATTTCACGGAACTCGAAGGTTCATTACCGCACTCACAAGCGTCCGCCACCTGTCCCTATCCTGGCCCAGCCCAATCCAGTCCACATACCCACATCCCACCTCCTGGAGATCCATCCTATTATTATCCACTCATCTACGCCTAGGTCTTCCCAGTCTTCTCTTTCCCTCCGGTTTCCCCAGCAAGACCCCATACACCCCCCCTCTCCTCACCCATACGCGCCACATGCCCAGCCCATCTCATTCTTCTCGATTTTATCACCCGCACAATATTGGGTGAGGAGTACAAAAGAAATATAATACTAAGAATAATACTAAAAAAGCGTACGTCAGCACAACTACTTTATTACTCAAGGTAATTATACAGGCTACATGTTTCGACTATAGGTTAGTTACCTTCAGGCCTATTTTTGTCATTTGAGTCACAAGATGCTATGCATACTTTGCGATCCCAAAGCGTGCATAGCATCTTGTGACTCAAATGACAAAAATTGGCCTGAAGATGACAAATCTATAGTCGAAACATGTAGCCTGTATAATTACCTTCAATAATAAAGTGATTGTGCTGACGTACACTGTTTAATATTATATTACGTTTATAAGCACATCGTGATGCTTCCATTCAAATTTAGGAAGTATGACTACGGCGAAAAAGGGAAAATGAAGGTTATGCTGATGTGGCAGTTGTACTGATTATTCCGAACAATGTAAGAAGATGGTCATCATAATAAAAATAGACATACTGATGGAAGGAAGAGCAGATGACTTTTTTAGGTGCGACAGCCACTTCGGCATTCACTTCATTTTGAACAGTACAGTGACATTCTGATCCAGGTTTTCTCTTGTCATTCAGATAAAGCCTTGAGATCCTCTTGGACGAAGACATTAAATACGAATGTAAACATCTGCAGGCAGCTTTAAGAAACCTCGCAGTGGAGTGACTGCTGCAGAAACGAGTGGAATGGAGCGGCTAATGATCCCTTCCTTCCACTTGTTGCATGTGACGCCCAAACAAGACGTCGTTTTCTCCCTGTGTTCTGCACAGCGTGACGCCGAGGTAACATTACCTAACATAAAAACTTTCGGATGCTTTTACTTTATTTACAGTCAAGTCCAAGCTGTCTAGAAGTAAATTACAGCAGCAGGCAATTGTCACGACGTGCACTGAGCAGACACTGAAATTTTTAACAGCAGTGACACTGTTCGAAGTTAGCCGCAAAATGATACACACCGGAAGAAACTGAGATGTGTCCCACTAACTTCCCAACTATTTGTGATAAATACATATTAACTTTTAACATTTGGGGGGGGGGGAGCACGCGGTGGCGCTGTTGGTTGAGGCCCTGCGCTAAAAGGCGGAAGGTAGCGGATTCGATTCCCGATGGTGTCACTGGAATTTTACATGTCTGTACTGCCATTCAACTTGGGTACTCTGATAATGGTATCATGCAGTCTTATTATGTAAGTGTCTAGTATTACACTCTTAACTCAATGCAGACGTAATTTACATCGACCCTAAAAGCGAAGGCAGGATGCTACACCGAAAAATTGGAATCCAAGGAAAATAACGCGCGGTTACAATAAACAAAATACCGTTTTCTTTGCCTTATTTGACAATGTGAGGACAGCTGATACATGAATTGGAAGAACAGCACAGAAGGAAGGCGCCACGCTGGTCTCCAAACACCGACCCAACATTTTCGCAGAAGGACTAAATAATATAAAGCAAAATAAGGCCCCAATGTCAAAAGCGACAGACAAAGGTCTTTTACTTAAGGACGCCATTAATTGCTGGGATTGGAGAGCCGGGCTGGCCACCTGGACGGGCTTCGGGAGCCGCACTTCAGGAGGTAAGTTGGACATGAGCCGGGATGGCCACCTAGACGGGCTTCGGGGGGCCGCACTTCAGTTGGGCATGAGCCACACATTAATAAAATGATTCCTCCCCCCTCCCCCCCTTATTTGCTAGCTTCCTATTTCTGCCCATCCAACTACATGGCGTTAACTGAAGCTAGCTATGACATTAATGTCTTTAGCAACTCTTTTAACATGGCGTTCACGGTCAGAATCTTGTGCTGGTAAGCTACCAGAATATTAGAATTACGATAAATTCAATCAAGAAAAAATTAATTTTCTATTATTTTCAAATACGTGCTTTGGCCTAAACGACTATCATCAGTTTCAGTGAACACAATAATATATATATATATATAATACACACACACAATATATATATATATATATAATACATACACACACACACACACACACACACACAGCTTATAATAAATGTAGGTATATTCATGTACATTATTTCAGTCTTATGTTCAACCTGATGATGGTCTTTAAGGCCTAAATATGTACTTGAAAATAACGGAACCAAGAGTTTTGTTTTGACTGGATTTATCTTAATTCTAAAACGGTAAAAAAAACACGAAGGGGATGAATTGTCTCAAGATTACCCAAATATTATTTCTTGCACAGGCAAGTTGCGGGATCCGAAACGTTGTTGTGCGCCAGCCGCATGGGACTAGGAAACCATGTTGTGGCCACCCCTGTTAAATAGCGGCGTTGGTAGAGGAATAAAACGCAGACAAGGAGAATTGGCGGAGTGACGCTGACAGGGGTAAAGCGAAGTACTCAGGGAAAAACCTGTCAAAGTGCCACTTTGTACATCAATTATCTCATAGAGAATTGTCGGGAAACGAAACTGGTCCTCCGCGGTGACAGGACGGCGACTACCCGCAAAGCCCATATTCGAACCTGGTATCCTCCAAATACAAGTCCAGAATGTTACCCCCGCTTAGCCTGTTATATCTCCACAAAGATCATAACCTGTAGTATCTCCACAAAAAACACAACCCGCTGTATCTCCACAAAGATCACAAACTGCTGCATCTCCACAAAAACCATAACATGTTGTATCTCCACAAAGACCATAACCTGCTATATCTCCACAAAGACCATAACCTGTTCTATCTCCACACAAACCACTACTACTGTATCTCCACAAAGACCATAACCTGTAGTATCTCCACAAAGATCACAAACTGCTGCATCTCCACAAAAACCATAACCTGACACTCTGTCCAAGAAAAATTTATTCTAAGGATTTGACAGTGCTTCTCTTTGCTGGCGGAAATAACTCATCAGAACACGACGAGTTAATGTCAAAATAAAGCTTTCAGCTAAAATGAGGGCTGGCTTGTTCTGTTCTTGACTCGAGCCACTCAATTTTTTTCAGCCCTCCAGAAATCTTTCCTTTTTTATGTGCCGTATCGGAGAGAAAGGAACTTCCGCTCTCAGGAAAAGTTTTTCATAGTCAAGGCATATAAATAAAGCTTTAAAAAGAGGAGGAAACAAATTTAAAATGGGATGGAAGGTTTGATTCAATCTTGTCCTTGTATTGGGAAGTGGAAGTGGAAGAGTGTCACAAGTACCGGCTGCATTAAAACGCTATGTACATATCAAGGTAAAGTTCGTCCTAGAACAGGCCTGAAGGCCCTGAAAGAGAGTATATGTATAGCTCTACTCTATCTTTGACCTCGGCGCTAGATGGGGATGGGTGGTCAACGCCACACCCCGGCCATTTTACCCCCGGGAAAGACCCAGTACCCATTGCTTAGGAGGCTGGGTGGGGCCCAGGGGCGGTCTGGACGGGTGCTGAAAACATCGTTCCCACCAGGGTTCGATCCCCGGACCGTCCAGTCCATGGCGAGTCGCTACATTGACTACCCTATACCGCCCCACATACATACATCATGAAGGAAGCATTCACAGTGGTTTTCTAAAAATGTCTTACTAACTAATCGGCCGAAATATTCTAGCCACTATAGCGGCTCGATACTGCCACGTAGCATATAGCGCTGGACATGCATTTTGTTGACCCTGCTCACGAAATGAATCAGAATTCCATGAAGATTGCTCCTTGAGAGCTGAAGTATGTACGAGTGTAACAGTGTGAATAAAGTGGTGTTAATATACATTAGTGTATAATTTGGATTTTTATGTAAAATAGTGACATCAGTGCATGGATATGAATATGATATAAACTCCACAATAATATCTGGGTACACCGAACTCGACCCATGCCGGATTACAAATTCCTAATGATAGTACCTACTCCCTTGCGTCATATCCGATTATTTTATTCACCCTATAACAGGCCACGAAGGTCAACAGGTGGAGTAGAGGTATAGCTTTACTCTTTCTTTTACCTCGGCGCTAGATGGGGTGGGTGGTCAACGCCACTCCCAGGCTGCCTTACTCCCGGGAAAGAGACCCGGTACCCTTTGTATAGGAGGCTGGGTGGGCCCCAGAGCCGGTCTGGACGGGCGCGGAAAATCTGGCCCACACCGGGATTCGATCCCCGGACCGTCCAGCCCGTAGCGAGTAGCTATACCTACTGAACCATTCCGATACCCTATATCCGATTATAGTACGATGATAATACTAAAAGAGGACATTAAATCGGTGAGACATAACAAAACACTCTCTGCAGTAATAATACATAGCTTGAGTGGGATCGTGCTGAAGACTTTTATATGCCCCTCTTGCCCAGATTCATGTAGATATGAACGTGGTAATTTTAAATTCACATTGCGTCTCTTGGGATTCCCCGCTATAAGGTATGCAAGTTTCCTCTCTACATATTCGTTGTCTCTGAAGTACCGCAAACTTGTATCCACACGCACACTCTAACACATGCTAACACGTTTGGCTTACGGTCCACGGTTTCAGAGCGCCAGGATGCGCCTTGTTATGTCGACAACCCGCGCTGAACATGTGTGAAACACGGACCAGGATTCCTCTAACTACGAATTCGTTATAAGTGGTAACTTCAAAATTTTCCCGGAATTTATTGGTATAATTTACAGGAATTTTTTTAATGCATCGGCATTGTCGTCCATTACGAATTCATCCCTGAAGGTAAACCTGTGAAAAAAGAAATGTACACCCTTCGTCGTCTTAGGGATGCAGTCAGAAGAAACGCCCCGAAAAATTAAGAACCAAAAGTTGGTTTCTTCTTCACGACAATGCTCCAGCACACAGGTCGGGTTTGGTCATGGGTGTCTTAGCAAAGAACAATGTGACAACACTGGAGCATCCGCAATACTCTCCTGACCTGGCGCCATCTGATTTTTACCTGTTCCCTACCAGCATTGACGGAACGGTGCTTTTGTGATGCTGCTGACATTAAGAATGCGACGGCAGAGCTGAAAAGGCTTTCATAAAATGCCATTCAGGAACGTTCCCAGTACCTTCAGAGTTGCCGGTAGAAGTGTATATTTACTCACGGGGACTACTTTGAAGGAAGTGTAGCACAAAGGCACTGTTTTTGTTCTCATAAATAAAGTGATTCCGGGAAGAGCTTGAAGCTATCACATAACATTAAGACACCTAACTCGAAGACTGACCAGGCCATTTGTTTGTTTATTTAGAGAAGCGTGCCTGTGACTGCTCCTAGTGCAAAGCGACGGAAAGTGCAAAGTGTCTGCGCACTCACGTAAAGACAAAGTCAAAAACAAGTGCAGCTGTATTTCCTCTCCTTCATGCACTGAGGATTGATTAAGCCCAGGGGCTTCCCATACACCTTTCGTTTATGAGAAATGTAATGGCGAATTATAGAATGTTGACCTATGTCTTTATGTGAAGGACGTGAAAGGAAACGTAAATGACGGAAAGAAGGAAACAGAATGGCAATGAAGAAGAGGCATGGCGGGGGGGTCGCGTATAAGAAAGGGTAAAGGTAAAGGTAAAGCAGTCCCGTTACAGGCCCGGAGGAACCCAGAGGGTCGCAGGAAGTTAAGTTTCCCAGATTTCGTGACAACGGTACAGGATGGTGGTAGGTTGTCAGCCTTACGCACCGGTCGCATTTACCCCCAGGAAATCCTCCTGGTACTCATTTCTGTCAGAGGCTGAGTCGACCCCAGGGATTTATGCCAATGAAAAATCCACTGACACAAGCTGGGATCGAACCAGCGACCTTCTGATTCGTAGCACAACACTTTAACCACTCAGAATGCGAAAATTTGAGGTGGGGGTAACTGGTTCCGAAATTTGTTAAATGGAGGGATTTGACACAAGTGGTTTTAAACTTCCTTTAAAAGAAAGCAGCAGTCAATCACTACTACATTTAGTACTGCTCTGCTGTATCTTATATTGCAAAACGTTTCGGCCTTCACCAAAAGCCATCACTGGGTACAAAAAAACATCAGCAGAAAGGATGTTCACACACAACACAACAACAACAACAACAACAACAAATACTGTGTTCTGTGTATGCAATTCTTCGGCAGCTATTATATATATATATTTATTTATTTATTTATTTATTTATTTATTTATTTATTTATGCGCGATAAGGACTTCGCTAAATGCCGAAACACGTCACATTATAGCACACAGTATGTCATTAAATACAGTGCTAACTCACAACCGTGTTTAACACGTAAATACATTAAACTTTCAGGTTTTAATATCGCACAGTTAATATATGAATATCATTAGTCTTGGGGAAAGAAGTTTTTCCTTTGTTCCTTCGTTCGCCCGTCTGTCTACTGTCTGTCTGTTTGTCTGTCTGTCTGTCTGTCTGTTACTTAATCCTTCAGTCGGTCCGTTTTCTCAACACAGTTTCATAGAAACCCCACAATTTATTCAACCAATGTTACAGACAAGAACCTGACATTCCGCCCTATTCACGTGCATAACGGTACCACGAAGCCGACAAAAACAGGAAACTATTACTAGTCTTTTAAACGTCGGTGGTTGTGCGGTCTATTAAGTGGGTCCTAACGTCGGTACAATTTCCGGGTAAAATTATCAAAGCAAATGGTAATTTCTTCAATATCCAAACAACTACTGTCAGTTCAATGGCAGACATAATATCATCCAGTCGATTACGTAATGTACTGACACAGGTACACAGAAAATAGTATGCAATATAAATGGCATTAATAGGCAAAGTCAGGCGGTACGGTTACATGCCAAGCAGATACATGGGACTGCTGGAAGTTTGGCGTTTACCACACTCGACTGCGGCGCCAGAACGGGGGTGGTTGGTCAGTGCCACGCCCCGGCCGCTTTACTCCGGGAAAATGATCCGGTACCCATTGGATGTGTGTGTGTGTGTGTGTGTCTATATATATATATATATATATATATATGCCTACAGGCCTGTATGTTGTCTTAAAATACTTTTCCCGCACTTATACCATGCAGTACGGTTAGAGCGACACTCGTTTTTAACGGCACAATTTATTTTGTTTCTTTCATGACGTTCCGAGTTCAATTTTATATATATATATATATATATATATATATATATATATATATATAAAAATATATAATTATAGACAAAAAAAAAAATTCTCTTACTCT
>Ga0123352_10013221_pt1 | contig 13093 bp, 9 predicted proteins | sample TergutLab28metaG_FD_89700 | JGI IMG/M metagenome (GOLD analysis project Ga0123352, IMG submission 89700) | Labiotermes labralis P1 segment gut microbial communities from Petit-Saut dam, French Guiana - Lab288 P1 | ecosystem: Host-associated > Arthropoda: Insects > Digestive system > Gut ... | reverse complement strand
GTGCATTATACCACAAGCTGTAAACACAATCTAGTGCTCCTGAGGATGGGCGAAATTATCGCCCGAAACATGTTGAACTGATTAGAATTATCAATAAAATCTATTATTTTTGCGTCTAGTTGGTTGTTTTTACCACTGTATCAGAGACGCACGGTCACACAGACAACAAATATAAAAGTAGTTAATCTAAGGGTAATAATTAAATACTAAATATTCTGACAATAGTACACACATTATAGCCGTGACTGAAGTTTTATGCACTGCATTTCGTTTCAGGTTGAAAATTCACGGCACCTTAGATTTCGGTTCTGCTTCATTCTTGAAAAGGAAGGGAGAAAAAGAAGAACCTACTCTGACGCGTCATTTAGACATCGCTCTCTGGACTGAAACTAAAAGATTCAGTCTTCGTGCCCTTGCAAGTACGTAGTCAGAAATAATGGGAAATGATCAAAATTGTAGGCACCACTGAAGATAGTTTTAGAATGACATGAAAAAGTCATGTAACACAAAGAAATTAACTATTCTATAATTTATGTATACTATCTTTTAAGTAGCTCCTACACGTTTCGAACTCATTATCTGGCCATCTTCAAGGGATCTGACACCAACATTTATTAAAACATAAAGAATTACAATTATTGCTAAGTGTTATAAACAAATCTTGGTTTCATCCCCCTCAAGATGGCGAGATAATAAGACCGAAACATGTAGGAGTTATTTGAAAGATAGCATGCATACAAAGTAGAATAATACATTTTGGTGTTACAAGAGTTTATCACTTCGTCATAATGCTCGGAATAAACAATGTATCAGCAGGATATGTTCCACGAACTGGAAGGATCAGAAACGTGAATGCTATAATCTAGACAGATTAGCTCCACTTGGAGGACCTAGGCATTGAAAGAAGGATAACATTAATGTAAATTTCACAGACAATCCTTTGAGGTTACAGACGGAGTGACTCTGTCTGGATATTGACTTTTAATAACTGGTGTCTGTGAGGAGTGTATACTAATTCCGGATAAATAAAAAAAACTTGACTGGGTGAGTGACCATCAGTCTTAATATCTACGTAACTACATGTAATCGTGCTTGCGCTTGCGTGCGAAATTTCTATAAACCAATCGCATGGGTCTGAGAAGGAAAAGTGAAGGTAACATTACAGTGGGTTTCTATAGTAAAACCAACTAGATGCACCACTGTCTCAAGTCTATTGATTTTGGAATGACATTCTACATGTTTCGGACGATCTTTCCGTCCATAATCAGGATTTCAAGACTGTACATACAGCAACCAAACAGATACTGCTGTCTGCTTGCGAGTAAGCAGACAGCAGTATCTGTTTGACATATGCCTGTTGCTGTATGTGCAGTCTTGAACTCCTGATGGTGGACGGAAAGACCGTCCGAAACATGTAGAGTGTCATTCCAAAATAAATAAATTTGAAACATTGGTGCATCTGGTTGGTTTTACTATAGAAATATATTACGATGCACGGCCCTATGAACGTCAAATTAAAATGAATCTTAAGAAATTACATAGCGATATTTGAAGTTATCACAGCACTGTTACTGAAGATGCAGGCACTATGATTCTTCGAAACGTCAGTAACTGTTTGCCAGCTCACACGACCTAAAACCTCCGAAGGTCATACTCTTTAAAAAAAAAAAAGATTTTAGTGCGTGAAAAAGTAATAAATTTGGACTTCTATGAACGGTAGTTCCCTAATTTTGCACTTCAAGCAAGTTATCAAACCCAAGACGCACAGTAATTACTGTCTGAACGTTGCCACGAGCTTCAGAATGACGAAGTGACGTAACAGTGGTGCTCGTTTATCAAGAAATAGATCTGGCAGGTACAGTACGTCCTACTATAGTACCTGCATTGTCAGCAGTGTTACATTAAGAGCACTTATAACTATTATAGTACTGCTGCCAATTTGGACTTGTTTGACAGTAGACAAGATTGAATCTGCGATCTTATCGTGCTTTTGGAAAGAATCCCGTAATTTATTTTACATTGAATATAAATACGTACTGAAGTCACAAAAATAATTACCGTCTTATTATATATGTAAGAATTTAATAATCACTTTATCAAGGTTACACCATATTGCCAAAAATTTATATTCTTTTTAATTTTGTGTTGTGCTGGAATTAACAAGGAAAAATGTTTGCACGTAGTGTCAAATACAACGTACGTTAAAAAGTGTGGAAGGTTTTCGTTTTAATTAACTTTAAAGTAGCTCTTCTAAAAATAACGAAGACCCAGTCCGTAAATCATTCTTCATGTCTGGAGTCGAACTTTTGAAAAGAGAAATGAAATGTTCGTTTTTAAAATAAACGCATGAAATTGAAATGTTAAAAACTTTTGAGCAAATGTAAAATTTTTTTTGAGTCTGTGCATTGCAAGCCGGAGATATCGGGTTGTTTTCTCGATGAGGTCGTTGGCATTTTTTATTAACTTATTCTCTGAAGCCGCACTAGATATGAGTAAACGGGGTATACCTTGGGGAGTAAAGGCGGCCGGTTCGTAGGGCTGAAAACCTTGCCACCTTACCACCTTCATGTGCCGTTTTATTTAGAATCTGGGAGTCTCAACCTCCTTAAGCCCTAAGGGTTGTCCAGGGCTTTATAGGGATTGCTTTACCTGAAGATGCCTACGGCAGAAACTAACAAAAATAGACGATAAATTAAAACAAGTACTTGTCTAATTACAGCCACAGGCACGGCAAGAGAGCTGTAATGAGCTACAAAGCTGCAGAATGAAGCCATCTGCAGGCTCGCACTTAATGTGCGACTACGTAGCTTTAGCCCGCAGAGGCGGTAACCAGTCCAGCAATTGCGACTTCCTCGGCGTAATAAGAAGCTTCATTGACTTGCACTTAGTAATCACAGCACATCTAGCACAATTCTGTATAATCAGAGTGTAATGTAACCCACAATGTTGCAGGGTTCAATATCCGTGCCAATTTCAGTACTAACTTAGGCTGACCCACTGTTAACGTACGCATCACAAAAGACGTAACTTAGATAAAACAAAGGAATGTAAAATTATTCCAGGGGCTATAGTAGCTCTAAACAGTAGCAGGAGCAGGAATAATTTCCCTTGTCGTGTGGTATTAGTAGTAATAATAATAGTAAAGATGAGTAGCGGGAGTTGGCTGTGGGGCAGTTGTAAGGGTAGGTGAAGGAAGAAAGGAAAAGAAATAGGAGTAGTATAGAAGAGGGCAAAAATGAAATTAAAGTTGTCCGTGTACACGACTTAAGGGCAGATTGGGAGACTAGAGGTAAAGTTCCACTCATTTTTTACTTCGGCCTTAGATAGAGATGAGTGGTAGTCCTCAAGCTCTGTGTTTGGAATGATAATCATTCATATCCTTCTTATTTATTTACATTTTGTTATTATTATTATTCAATTCTTTCTTATATGCGTGCCGACTGAACACATTCATAGCAAAATAAAAATTATTACTAATACGTAAACGTAATAATAATAATAATAATAATAATAATGGTGATGAACAGTAGAGAAGGAAGTTATTCGTGAGAAAAAAATAGATCCTTGCCTAATTGAGAAATTCTCCACCTTATAGGGAATTGGAAGTTCGTTACCAAGGTTACATTATCCCACCGTTCTGTCTTGTACTAAACCAGTTAAAATAATAATGATAACAAAAGCAGTGGCAGTTGCGGTTGTGGTTATTGTGTTGATAACGAGGATAGGAATTGCGAACAGTGTTTACATATCGTATGTAATGATTGTGAGGTTTGTTGCACACTAATTACCAAATTTCACATTATCATGTCAAGTAACATTCGCTGAGAACTGCGTTCTTCTGGGTTATTACGCAGCGAGTAGTGATAATTCCTTACCGACGTTTCGGGACAACCTATCGGTCCAATCCTCAAGGTAAAACATGGGGATGGGACCGATAGGTTCTACCGAAACGTCGGTAAGAAATTGCCACTACTCTCTGCGTAATAGACCAGAAGAGTGCAATTCTCATGCACTTCTAGGGGAAGGCTTAAATCACACAAGAAGCATTCGCTTTATATAGATACAAGGCATTTGTTCGTAAAGATGGAAGGGCGGAAAATATTATATAAAAAAACAACGTCAAATACAGTGGAACTAATTTATACCCTCACGAAGGTTATTTTGTGTTGTTATAAACGAAAGCTGTAATGAGATGGGCTGGGCATGTGGCGCGTATGGGTGAGGAGAGGGGGGTGTTAGGGTCTTGCTGGGGAAACCGGAGGGAAGGAACCACTGGGGAGACCTAGGCATAGATGGGTGGATAATATTAGGATGGATCTCCAGGAGGTGGATATAGGTATATGGACTGGATTGGGCTGGCCCAGGATAGAGACAGGTGGCAAACGCTTGTGAGTGTTGTAATGAACCTTCGGGTTCCGTGAAATGCGGGGAATTTTTTGACTAGCTGCAAACCAGTTAGCTGCTCAAGAAGGACTCTGCACCATGGAGTAAGTAAGTAAGTATAAACGAAAGCTGTTATAACCGAGAAGCATAATATTATGGTTAACAGCTAGAAATTGATTGGCAACACACAATATCTGACGATATAGACGAGATGTCAGACAATCCGATGTCGTTACAACCAGGTTCGTCTCTGCATCAAATACGTGATTAACGACCTTGTAGCACGCCGTTCAGCAGTAGCCTTTCTACCGGTAGATGCGCCTTAAGTAAGACGCTGGTAGTACTGTAGCTGTATCTGCGTGCGAAGATGACGGAAAAACAGAAAGTCCAAACATACTATGTGCTTTGCGAATTGCAGTGACGTAGCTAGGTCTTATGGTGCCCGCGGCGAGTAACCACAATGGCTGCCCTTAATAGAAATAATAATTTATTTAAGTAACACACCAACAAATGCACATACACAGTCTTTAATAATCTAAAATTTACACTAAAACACTTAAAACGCTCCTACATGTTCCGATCATACGATCATCCTGAGGGAGCATACTTTGTTCTTTGCTAAAGGTAAACATGTAGAAGCGTTTAAGTGTTTTAATGTAAATTTTAGCTCATTAAAGAATATATATGAGCATTTGTTGGTGTGTTACTTAAATAAACTACAAAATGCACGGCGCAACGATAAAGATAGCAATACTTAACTTTTAAAAAACTTAGTATTAGTGATTGAATTCCCTGTTATTTGGCTTAATAATTTAATATTCGTAGAGCGCGGAAAATCAATTTTCTTTTAATTTAAAATACTTATTTTCTCACCTCTTCAACTCTGTCGCCCCACTCCCCCCCCTCCCCTCCCCTTTAGCTACGCCCTTGATGCCTATACCACGTGCTGAACGGCAAACGAATTTTGGTTCCCTTCTATAATGTGTTCAGACACACTGTGGTACCCTTAAGTCTCGAATTCATTGGGTACCGGCGACTCATCCCCCCCCCCCCGGCTAAAGCCACCTGGGCGTGAAGCTGATTATTCTCGGAAGTTAAGAACTAAGGAGTTGTAACTTCACTCCCCCATATGCCTTCATGAAATATTTTACGCACATGAGTGCGTGCGTGCATGTGTGTTGGTACACTACCAACATCATTTAGGCACTGACGTTTCATTTCCTTCAAATGAACTACTGTGGACAGGTAACTTAGTTGAATGTAAGATAAATGGTCTAAAGGAAAATAAGCCTCGTTAGCCCTGCCCATAGCTTCTTGTTCATATTACTTGGTGTTATGTACAGTATGAAATTACAACAGAATGGTAAGTCGGTCTCGTCTCAGACATTGAGAGGGTGGGTGTTGATGTGTTTCAGTGAGTGAGTGACTCGTGGATAATTTAGAAACCATTTATCGTCAGCTAGTAAGGTTATTTAGAGCAGACTCTTTGGGCGCGGGGTAGTTTGGTTGATGAAGGCAGCTGGCTTTGAGCTGTGCTAGCGAGTTGTACTTCGTAGCAGAGCAGTTTCGTTCTATCTTTAACTATCTACTTTAAAAAAAAATTGGATGTGCTTTGAATTTTCTGACAAAGAAGTCGGCAGCAGTGTGTGAAGGGTCAAAATAATAAATAATTATAATTTATTTTATCTCATTCAAAGAGGACTAAACATTACAAGGGCCCATAAATCTATAAGCCTACGTGATACATGGAAAATGAAAGACCAATAAAGGGTAGATTCAGAGGAAGCATATTCGATATTTACGGAACTAATATACGAAGCGATGTTGAGATACAAAGTTTCAAGTGAGTGTATCCGGATACGGTTGATGGAAGACAATAACACTCGACGGACTATGCTCAAAGAATATTAAAGTTAAAGGAAGACACAGTCATTGAACCTACCTCTACACGAATTTCCACGAGAAGGACTTTTTTTTATTAGAAAATCACCGGTGAACAAAACTCTGGTTGCTCACGAAATTGTTTGTAGGTTAAAGTTTGTCTGGAAGATCACTTTTATATGAAGTGGGAATAATAGCTTACTTGTTATTTTTTAATCAATATCTAATCAGTTTTCTGAAGATTTCGAAGATTCCCAGTTTCAGATAACATATAAAACCAGGTAGTTCTCTCACCAACAAATGCACTATTTATTAACTTGGTTAAAAGTTTTTAATTTACATTAAAATATACAATAATATCTTTCCTATATGTTTCGGTCTTCAATGACCACCATCAGGGAATTTTATCTGTACCTAAGTAAAGTTATATGTTAAAACACTCGGTAAAATTACGTCGTTATATATATTAGGTGATGTGGCATGTGCCGCACTACGACATGCTTTCGGAAGCTCTGCGTTTGCGTATTTAGGGGGAAGAAAAAATAAAGAAGAAACGTGATTTTGAATTACGATTTTTTTTTGGCTTCAAGTTTAAGATAAGATATTAACATTTGCCCTGTTATTGAAAATTACCCGAGAAAAAGTCGCCTTTCGGAATTAGTCTCAGGTTACCTATTCCTATTTTTTCGGTACGTAATCGTTTCTAGATCAAAATGATTTCTTCTAAGTCTGTACTCATTTGCATATACTGACTAATTTCTCATTTATATTCCTCTCATACTTGATCAGAGTTAGTATTTCCTAACTGCTGTAGCAAATATCAATTATTAAAAAATTTAACTGAAATCACTTCTCATCTCGTTTCTGCCCTGTATTACTTATTTCATTTTTGGCTTGTCAACAATTTGTTATTTCAACCTCAAACATTTAGCTAGCTCTCAAAATTTGGTCAGCCAATGTGTACGGTACCATCGTGTCATACGAGTATAGTTGTTCCATACTATAAGTGCAGTTCGAAGAAAATATGATCTCACTTCAAATTCTTTTTAGTGTCGTATTTGCTACTGCAGAATTTTCCATTGAGAACATTTTTGCTTTTGAGATATATTACCTATATTATCCAGCGCTTCGATTACTGTTCGTTTACCAAATTGTGCCATCTTAGAGACCTAGATACATCACTGACGACAAGAACTAGGCTACTGACTGGACGTCAGAGAATTCGTGGTTCGATACTCAACAGAAGCAAGAGATATTTCCTTGAAACTTCCACACCAACTACGGGGACCCAGAAGTCTCCTACCGAGCACAAAGAAACCTCCATCTATGGCCGAGATTAAGAAAGCATGGAGCTAGAAGTCGATACTCCGTTAAGTCCCAATGTCACAATGCTTAACGAAACACAGTAGCAAATTTGGTTTTATTTTTAATTGTGCCTTCTGTGTTATCACTTTGCATATCAATAAGTTATTCAATAAAAACTAAGACCAAAACGTTCAGGGAAGTTTTGCATTGTGGCCTGACAGATAGCTATTGATGTTTAGGAGGGACTGATGCCTTAATCTTCGGGGTATGGCAGAATCAATCTCTTTCATGACGTTAGTAATCATTTACCATTGGACATGGCGTAACATCCCTGAAGACTGGAGAGTTTAATGTAACAGTCGTGAGAAAATCAAACCAGCATGTGCATTGTTCCAGAACAATTTGGAAGTGTTCTAATGGAAAGAACGTAAGGTCTTCTGGTTGGGATATTATGTATGTTAATACGAGCTTACAATTAGCACCAGAATACGCAAAATTCTAGAAACACATTTATTGTGGAAAAAGGACTAATTTGTAGCAATTATTTGAGCAGAGGTTCTTGACACAATGAACGCTTGGATTATAAATTCAAAACTTGCAAGCTCGCCGAGTTTGGGAAAAATGACTTACATTGGCAATAAAGACACAAATTTAGACAGTCTCTTCAAAATTCTGCCTTTAATTAACCCTAAATTTATTTTACAAAAAACCACGTTTTTCTGACTTGTTTTATTTATAATTTACACTGATGCACAGCCACAAAAACCTGGGTTGGGGTAGTACCTGTGTAGCAGTGCTTCAGCCTGCTACACGGATACCACCTCAACCCAGCCACATCGAAACTCCAACACACATCGAAACAAGAACACACGACCAATGTGATGATTCAATCGAAAAGTCGCAGGCTCCTGATGATGGATGTATTAATGTCCGAAACATGTTGAGCATAGAAGAAGTGAAATGAAACTTAAAACTAGTGACATCAAGTTGGTCTCTTATTCTTCAACTATCACAATGATGCACGGTCCAATATTCATAAGATTAACCTGTATTATACTTAAGATTTATTTCACACCGCGCAGTAGAATTATCGCGCACTATACCTCAAGCGATGTTCTATCTTGTCTTATACTTGCGCCGTGGTGCGAAAGAGATCTTCCCCTTCGAGAATGTTACGTTGCGTAGATTGGTAGCTTATTCACCGACGTTTCGGTAAAACCTATCGGTCCCGTCTTCAGAGGCAAGCAGTTCGATAAGAATGAAGACATTTCTGTAGTAAACCCAACTATATACACCAATGTATCAAATTTATTTTATTTTGGAATGACACTCTACATGCTTCGGACGGTCTTTCCGTCTATAATCAGGATTTCAAGACTATACATACAGCAACAGGAATATGTCAAACAGGTACTTCTGTCTGCTTGCTCGCAAGCAGACAGAAGTCCGAAACATGTAGAGTGTCATTCCAAAATAAAATGAATTTGATACATTGGTGCATCTTGTTGGTTTTACTATAGAAATAATATTACTATGCACGGTCCTATGAAGGTAAAAAATGAAGCAACTCGGTAAATAAATACCAATATGCACTAGGTAATATCCCAGAACAGCTAATATATCAAAAGCGATGGTATTTTATCAGGTGGTATGACAGAACAGACTCTGTGAATTCTTGTTGGCGCACCTTGATGTCTGTTCTTGTGTAAAGCGGTTTGAAAACGCTTTAAATATTGCATGTCTTATTGTCTGGAGCCAAGAACTACTCATCTGCTTTGGAAATTAGTTTTAACAGCTTCACTAAACATTTCATCCCACTACATTAGGCAATTCCTTTCCCCAGGTGACCATTCTTCACACGATCCGATCTAAATAATGTATTTATAATTACACTTTTATGAAGATTTAGTGTGATCAAATGGAACAGAAGCTTAGGTTTTCTGCTGCGATTTTTATTTCTGTTTAGACTGATGTTGGACGTATACGTCAAATCCGTCACTTCTTAATAATGGTCATGTCTAGATATACTGTGGAGATACTTTGGCTTGGGTGGAACCGTCATTTTCTGGAAAGCAATAAGAAAAACGACCCTTAATGATGATTAATGGTCATATGTCTTTAGTGGCAGGTTATAGACTGCAACAAATCACTCACTTGAAAGTCCTAGCGCAGGCAATGTTATGAGAATACTTAATGTTGAGTAGTAGGGAGTGTTTCATCGTTTGCCGTTCTGCTTCGAAGATTCATATCCCTTACTATCAAATTTATGAACTCGTGGCAACTTTTTTTTTAACTGATCAACCCGGTTAAGCGTTCAAATTAAAAGTGATTACATATTATCAGTACCCTTTTGTTCTGCTTATCTCTTTGATGTTGCATTAATTTGAACCGCGATATATATCGATATTTGTATCTCGAGCTATTGTCATGGCCTCCCGTAGACAATAAGGCAGTTAACTATTCAATATCAGCAGACATGTAACATTGCAGGCACTAAATAAGGCGTGTTTTAATCGCTTTTTGTACCTCATTGTGAATCAAGGTCTTCAGTTGAATGCTTAGTGAAATAGTTTCAATTCTACTTTTAAAAACGTAAACTAAGTCCAAAGAACGTGAGGTCATCATCACAGAAAAGTAACATTTTAAATATACCCACCAGAGAACGTGGCCAAGGTGTATCAGTCAGTACAGTGTAGTGCTTTTCAAACGGTCCTACCATTACCACTTTCTTACGCGGGCGGTTCCTGGTGGTACGCGAAAATGTAGAAATATTTTCAATAATTGACATATAGAAAGTTTAATTACACTATTAAAATTGTCCTTAAATATTTTACACCTAGAGAAAAACATTTGTAAAGTGTATACCAAGATACTGTTTTATTGTTCGAACACAGACTCTCCTTTGCCGTCTAATCGCGTTAAATTAAAAAAGTAGCCACTGCAAAATTTGAGTTTCCTGCAGCGTTGTTGCTCAAACTTACCCAACAGCCCAGAAGACGAACATCTAGAAAGTGCGGATTAATATTTTCAGTACCTAGTGGTACGGTAGGAGTACATGTTTTTTATTGTGACCGTGGTACACCGGAATAAAGTTTTAAAATCACTTGTTGAACGATTGGATATTGGCCAAACAAATGTGGTGCTATCCGCAGTGGAGGACCAATACATTATTCCACACCGTCGAAAGACGCTCTGGGATGTACCAAGCTTCCTATCCAGCGGGTACCGGGGTCTCTTCTCGGTGAAGGAAGCTTGCCATTCGCCTCCATCTCGACACAAGGCGGATAGACCGTCAAACCCTATCGATAATCTCATATACAGCCTTATGGCACAGTGCTCGGTTACGTACAAACAAGTCTCTACAACTAGATCGGAGTGTATGTACTTGTCTAACACAACTATATGATGGTAGAAATATGTATAGAATTTATTGCATAAAGAACAACTGCATGTTTCGGCACTTTACATTGGCCATCTTCAGGTTTTACTTCAGATACTGAGCTGACAAATTATGAAAATCAAACTTGATGTGTTATAATAGTAAATATAATAACAAAGTGATTAGATCAATGGACCCACTATAACTATAGGAACTATATTTTGTATAATCTTAGATTAATGAATCTAATATAACTATAGAAACTACATTTATATAAAAATTGCACACTGTGTACTTATAAGCTAAGTGTACATTTACATATAATCTCTACAAATATAAGATGATACCATAGATCCAACTATATTAACCTAGAACAGCAAAGATAGCAGAACCCATGTACCCACACCACCCAACCTACACAACCCCTGTACCCACACCACCCATTCTACACAACACATGCAAGATATCGTACCCACTTCACCTCTTACCTCCCCTCTGTATACAACCCACATAAGTCAAGTCTTGCTGCTTACTAAGTTTTTCTTCATTTGTAAACCTGAAGGTGGCCAATGTAAAGTGCCGAAACATGTAGTTGTTCTTTATGTAATAAATTCTATACATTTCTCTACCATCATATAGTTGTGTTAGACAAGTACATACACACCAATCTAGTTTAATTATAAACACAACGGGGATGACGAACCTTATGTTTAAGTCTCTACAGTATTTTTATACTCCACTCGGAGAGGTGAGGTAGCTACTTACACTTGTCTGTATTCTGGCCTTCATATAAAATGTGGCATGTTATGACTGTTGCACCAACAGAGTATAAGATCCTTCCAGTGATCTTGTTTCTGCGCCCCCGTCTTCAAAACTAATCATCAAATTTAACAGTAATTTTCTAATTAGCACTCTGTAGATCGGCATAATATTTTAATCTTGACTAATGCGGTTAAAAGATTTAAAATATAAAAGAAATTTGCATTGACTAAAATATTAAAAGAGATTTTATGTTTATTGGACCGTGCATCATTGTGATAGTTGAAGAATAAAAGACCAACTTGATGTCACTTGCTATTTTATTTCACTTCTTATGTGCTCAAAATGTTTCGGACATTAATATATCCATCATCAAGGGCCTTGCGACTATTCTGTTGAATTACCACACTGGTCGTATTGTTCTTGGTTCGATGTGCGTTGGAGTTTCGGTTTGGTTGGGTTGGAGTGGTATCCGTGTTGCAGGCTGAAGCCTGCAACACGGATACCACTCCAACCCAACCACACTGAAACTCCAACACACATCGAAACAAGAACAATTTATTGTCCCTGTCAGTAGTTAATATTATACAGAAACAACTGTTATTATTTTTCACAGACACTGGTATAAATCAAACGATTAAGAATTTCACATTTTTCCACCCATCATAACTTCCAAGGTAACTCGAATTTAATAGGCCTGCTCTCCATCTCCTTCATAAGTGACATATGTAATGTCTGTGGTTGTCGTAGCGGTAAATATACAGGCTAACGTCTTCTGTGATACGATGTCGTATAGTTCGATATTCGGAGAAATTTTTCTGTCTCCATCTTCAGGGTAAACAAGAGTCTTCTACCTTTAAGGTGGATTCACGTGTTTGTTTCGAATGTTGTGTCCTTCTAATGAACTGCATCGTACCACATCCCAGAAGGCAGTTATATTCAACAGCATGTTATACTGTTTTATCGCTGTACCATACATTTTATACTTATAAACTCCAGACACCAACAAATGCACTCTTTATTAAACTTGATATAGTTTTAAAATTAGCATTAAATATCACTTTGACTTACTCCTACATGTTTCGGTCTATGATCATCAATAGAGAGCAACCACTAGAGCCTTACTAACTTACTTACTTACTTACTCCATGGTGCAGAGTCCTTCTTCAGAAGCTAGCTGGTTTGCAGCTAGTCAAGAAATTCCCTGCATTTCACGGAACCCGAAGGTTCATTCCCGCACTCACAAGCGTTCGGCAACTGTCTCTATCCTGGAGCAGCCCAATCCAGTTCATATACCCACATACCACCTCCTGGAGATCCATCCTAATATTATCCACTCATCTACGCCTAGGTCTCCACAGTGGTCTCCTTCCCTCCGGTTTCCCC
>Ga0123352_10013220_pt1 | contig 13093 bp, 9 predicted proteins | sample TergutLab28metaG_FD_89700 | JGI IMG/M metagenome (GOLD analysis project Ga0123352, IMG submission 89700) | Labiotermes labralis P1 segment gut microbial communities from Petit-Saut dam, French Guiana - Lab288 P1 | ecosystem: Host-associated > Arthropoda: Insects > Digestive system > Gut ... | reverse complement strand
TACTAATGTAACGCAGCGTCAAATAAATCTGTATCATTATTCATCGGAAAACAAAGTCTGAGTACTTTGACCCACGCCGTTGGCCAACTGGTGGCCAACCAGTCCTCGCCCAGCCTCGTTACACTACAGGAGACCTAGGCGTAGATGGGTGGATAATATTTGGATCTCCAGGAGGTGGGATGTGGGTATATGGCCTGGATTGGGCGGACCCAGGATAGAGACAGGTGCCGGACGCTTGTGCGTGCGGTAATGAACCTTCGGGTTCCGTGAAATGCGGGGAATTTCTTGACTAGCTGAAAACCAGTTAGCTTCTCAAGAAGGACTCTGCACCATGGAGTAAGTAAGTAAAGGACCCCTCGTCCCCTCAAGCTGTAAAGCCGGAGGAAAGATGGCTGAAGTTTACAGGTCTTAATGTGAGTTTTATTAAATGTTTGGTTGTTTAACAATGCTGTTTCGAGAGCGCATGTTATGTACAAAGGATTGAGAGGGAAAGAATAAGTTCTTTATAGATAAGTATTTGACCGTGACCTCTTTGAGAATCAGGCTCTGATCTCGGAAATCACTTGTAGACCGAGGAAGATTATGTAAATGTGTAGGAAATGTCGTCCCGAACACAAGGCCACATGGCTAGAGAGAGCAAGTAGCATTGAACGCAACAAGATGTGCGCGTAAGTGATAGGTGACTGGAGCTGAAATGAGACGGTAGTTGCGTATTGCAATGTACTACAGGCACTCGCCGACTTCCGCATTAAGTTTCATTCCGGAAGGTCCGGCGGAAGTCGAAGTTTGTGCAGGTTGGCATTGAGTATACATATGTTCAAGTATATTGGCCACGCGGTGGCGCAGTTATTTGAGGCACATCGCTACAAGCCGGAAGGTCGCGGGTTCCATCCCCGGTGGCGTTGGGATCGACTAAGCCTCGGACAAATGAGTACCAGGAATATTTCCAGGGGTGTAAAGGCGGCCGGTGCATAGGGCTGACAAACTTACCACCTCATATGCTGACTCTAGAAATCTGGGAATCCTCAGCCTCGTGAAACCCTTAGGGCCCGCCCAGGCCTGTAATGGGATAGCTTTACCGTCACCCCTATGGTCAACTATGTGTATACAGGGGAGTTCATTTGAGGAAATCCGGACTCAAAAACACTGGGGCCTGATCGGCCGCAGATTGACCACACCGTCTCGTGTGTTATTTCCCAGAAATGTTCTTCCGTCGTCTTTTTCTCATTGCTCTTTCATACTCACAAGGAAAAACGCTGCCCTTTTTAAAAATATTACTTCGCTTTTTTTACGTAACTTTATTTTTACTCTTCTAAAACTGCGTAAATCTAAAATTGCGTATGTTTGGGGGGGGGGTGTGTCTGTAGAGCGTTCGAATGAAGACACTGAGGCAAATTACAGAACACTTAACAGGATAGCCATCCTGTAGTAGTCACTCTTTCGTCCACCTCGAGGTTAACCTGCTGCATATGTTGCACTAGTGGGCATGATAAGACGTGTGTAGCAACTGTTGCTGGACTGTTTGCCCGCGTTTATGTACTAAACCTGTCCTTGAAACACCTTATGGACCCGCGTCTATTGTATGAAACGTATGCCAAGAACGAGTAAAATGCCTGTTGTAAGAATGAAATGTTCGGACGGGTTAGTCATGTAGGCCGCCCGTAAAGTAAACGCGTAGGAATGGTGTTGCACGAAACATGTGGAAGTTGCAGCAGGGACGCATCGAGAATTATCGCGACGTGAAATGATGGCAGCAACTGGGAGTGAACCAAAACTGTCCTTGAACACTATACCAAGAGCTTTGGAGCTCCTGCTTCGGTAGATGAGACCTGAATCAGTCCGTGCCTGCTGTGAGCGAATCTGATGAAGTCAGCTGCATATTTCTTTGGTTAGGCCACGTTCTTAGCCATGGTCCACGAAAACGCTGTGTTTCGTCGGTCTGGGGTTAAAAAGAATTCTCTGCACGCACCGTAGTCGTTTTTTCTCTCCCGTCAAACCTTTGTGCAGCTGGCTACCGTGTTTCGTAACGCGTCCTGACGACGTCATCCAAATTGCCGGTGACGCAAAGAGATTCCAGGAACCAAGGCAGTATGCGTTTTGTCCACTCCGTAGTACGTGCCCGTGAATCATTTTGTGGAGTACAGTGTGCCGCAAATGTTACAGAAATGTCGTTCGTTATATGTTATAAAAAATTATTATTATTATTATTATTATTAGTAGTAGTAGTAGTAGTAGTAGTAGTAGTAGTAGTAGTAGTAGTGGTAGTAGTATATAACGCTGCTAGACCTCGTGTATAGGATGGCCGCTCAGGCTAATTTCTTCTTGGCTCTGTGGCACTCCACTCGACCTGTAGTTTTCATAGAAAATTAAAGGATACAAAGGAGTGAAGTAAGAATGACTGAAATGGAGATCTGTATAAGAAGACAGGAAGCAGTAGGACTTGAAGCCTCCGTAAGATGGATGCCTGGGAAAGTGTGAGAGGGGAGATAAATAAAAACACATGCACCTCCTATTGAAGCTTCCTATCTAGTTACAAGAAGAATAGGAGAAACAAACACTGCTAGCTTTAGCAGAAGAGTTGATACGTCACTGTGTTGAAGATACTGTTAAATGCCCTGATAATGCGTACAGGGGTTTGGTAGGAAATGCTGAAGGTGTGAGGCCACTAGCTGTCTGCAACTCCCCACCCTCCAAAATGTCTTTAGTACTGTAATGACGAAACAGTTGGGAAAAGGTGATAAGAACATCTACAGACTGAAGAATGACACTAAAATTTTTCTTAAGAACTACACGATGTGATTATTTGGGACAGATTCAGCTGGCTTGGGAAAGGCTTTATAGACGGCCAAATTACCAAACATACCTGCGCCCACGTAATTCCTCCTCCATTTCGTGAAACTTCACACACACACAAAACTGTCAACCACAGAACACGAACAGAAAGTTACTTCGATCGCTTCGTTCGCTGTTCCTACTCCGATTCACGCAGACATCAGATAATGTATTTCTAAATTTAAAACACTTATTACCGGTCAATTGACTCCTTCTGCCGCTGATGATAATTTTTGCATTTTCTTGGCCCCATGAATAATTTAAAATATTAACACTATTCATAAACACCACGGAATCGTTTATCTGCTAGCCTGTTGATAAATGCACATACAAGGAAGGTCAGGGAAACGTGGAGGGAAAGACCATTTGGGAGACGGGCGTAGGTGGGGGATATTATTCAAATTACATTTTAAACATGTGGACTGGAATTAGTTAGTCTGTTTAGTATATTATTAGACAGTGGGTCAGTGTGCCGAACAGAACGGCGTTTCGCAAACTTTTTTCTGCCACGACTTCATACCAAAATAACAAATAAAAATGGCTGAAATGTGCAACAACGTATAAAGTAGAATAGTCAGCTGCGAGGCACCGGTTAAGAGAGAGGTTCCGTTTGTTCTGCTTCTCCCATGGTCTCAATTTCCGGAGTAGCCGAGTCCATGAGCACGTCTCCTTGTGTGCTTAGTTTAATTTGGGGGCAGGGGGGGAATTCAAAGCCTAATTCACCCTTTTGGGTTTTTAAGAAGGGGAGGTAATTGTTGAAACAAGTTTTCACATTTGTACCGTGCATCCTGCTATTATCAAAGTTTTCTATTACCAACTGATGCACAAGAGTATTGTTTTCAAAGGAGTGTTACAATTTACATTAAAATCGCAGTAGCTCCAACATATTTCGGTGTGATCACCGTCATCAGGGAGCGTACTGTGTGAGCTTGCTAAAGTTACAATGTTAAAACCTCGTAACATATGCAGCCACACCACCAGATTAACCACAGTGATGTAGTTTAACCACCAGTTTTAACATTGTAACTCTAGCAAGCTCACACAGTACGCTCCCTGATGACGGTGATCACACCGAAATATGTTGGAGCTACTGCGATTTTAATGTAAATTTAATACTCCTTTGAAAACAGTTCTCTTGTGCATCAGTCGGCAATAAAAAAAAACGTTGAAACAAATGTTTGAAAGTGTTGGAAATCCAACGGGCCAGCGAATCCAAATGTGCGTTTCCGAAAAGCAAGGAAACTCGTTTGACGGCTGTGATATTAATCACTTCCACAGATGTATGCTGTGCAGTTTATAGTATGTCAGTGTCGAGTGCTGAAGAGTGATGTTAACGAAGGAAAACAGCTTGACAAGACCTTCAGTGCGGAACATTTCTAAAAATTTCGCCTTTAAAACTAGGCAAATCGTTTTCATACCTGACAGTATAGTTTCATTCAGACCTGTAGTTTTTCTTTCTCTTCAAAGTGGCATGCGGCTGCCAGCTCGTATTGGTTCTTTTCACATACCTTTATATCCGATTCTGTGAAGTAAACCTTGAAGAGATTTAATTTCCCATACTGAACGTAATCTGCTTTGTATAAAGAATCAGTCCGTACCGCGCCATAAATACTTTCCACTACGGTTATAAAAACCAATCAGCTAATGATGTATAAAGCAAAAGTCGCTGTCTGTTCTGAGATCCGTACAAAGCCCTCAACGCAAAGCGAGCACCATGTAGAATTTTTTAATGTTAAACCTGGTGGTACGTAAAGAAACCGCTAGGCGCTAAAAGTTTAAATATGTTACTGAACTTCACACTTCCACAGACATATTCAATTCATTCACCATTTCACGTAACATGAGTAAGCTTTTTCAGCTGAGGATTGCGATCTTCTGTTCTTGGCAGACCCACCCCCACCCCCCGCGCGCGCGCGCGTGCGCACATACACATGTAAGTACTGTATTTCTGCCCTCTAATACTATGCGAATTGGATAGTGTTGGTGCTGATTTGACAGCTTCCGCCACGTCTACCTGGTCTTGCAGCAGGGTAAATCGACGTTGTATAAGGTTTCATGTGTTGTTGCAACACTTACGTTACGATGCCCATAGGAAATTACAATAGAACTAGCATTCGTGGAATTTTATATCATCATCCAACTAAGGCCTAGACTGTACATTTACTTTATTGTGAGTTGCATTTGCCTGTCCTTTTCAAGTCTCTCTACACCTGATGATGGATAGAGTGATCCGAAATATGTAGGGCGGTTCCGATAAAGTTGTGTTGACTGATCGTTTGTTGTTCTTGTTGATTTTAGTAGTACTGCATAGGCAAGGTCAACCAATAGAGAGAATTCAGTCAAAAGAGACCCGCCTTTATGGCATGCTTCAGGTGTTAAATGCGCGCAATTAAACCTTGTACTCTTGGCGTCTGTCACTGTATGCTGTAACGTGAAGCGATGTGATAATGTGACATATAAGGGATCTGCCTGCCCCTTGAGATATCTGGCGCAAAGATTAAGTTATCATCCCTGTGGCCGATAGCGTGGTTCCTTCGCGGAAGAAGGTAAATGTGAAGTGTGTGAAGTGGAATTACTCTGGAACGGGTGAAATTCACCGAAATATCCGTGGGAGAAAAAAATATAAAAATGGGAAACAAAAGAAAGAAGGGAAGGTAAAAAGAGCAAGAAGAAATAGGAAATAGAAGTAAATAATACATTAGAAGTGAAAACGGAAAGAAATAAAACTAAAATAAGAAAAGGATAGAAAATAAAGCGAAACTAGAATGGCGAACAAGAAACCAATATAAAGCTAGTTCGAATAGTACGAAGTTTGTTTCTCCGAAACGTCGGAAACAAATACTTGGCTTTAAAACCCAGAAGATTGAAGACGTAGTTTTTTTTGTTTTGGACGAACCTTGCTACAGAAGTGGATGTAAATGAAAGAATAGAAAACTTCCCCTGAAAGTTAGATGGAGTACAATCGGCGTCAATGCCGGTGACGTAGACTGTACAGTTCTAAATATAGCGTAGCAAAGGTCTTGTTAGGGATCGATAGCAGACCCACTATTCTTCATGTAACGTACAGGAAATAAATCACGCCAGTTAACCCACTTCCACGTCTGATAGAAAGTGGCTGCACCGTTGTTTATTACGTGTTAACGTGTACTGGAATCATTTAATGCGAGTTCTTAAGTAGCTGGTATTACCCCTGCTGTCCAAAATGCACAAAATCAAGACAGAAGCATGTATAGAACGTAATTCTTGTAAACTGTTGAAGAAATCCGAACATAATATTAATAAGGAAGTCACTTTGAACTGGGAAGTCGGAGAAAGAGAATGTAGAATATGATAAAAGATAGATGTACAGTATAAAATTGAGGCAGATGGAACGTTCCCAAGATCATCTCTTATGGCATGCTGTTGTATTGACAGTGTCGAAACGTTAGGTTCTCAGTGACGTAGATGCACTGAAGAGACTCTCTTAGAAGTTGGTTGTAATTTAACGGGTCGACGTAACGGCATTTTGTTCACGTTTTGAGCTGTGGGAAAGAGCAGGGATGCGCAGTTCTTAATTTTTGCGGAAGACACACCGTTGTGTTGCACAAGTTGCATAATATCTAGGCCATCGACACAACCAATTGTGTCATTGTGTATTTTTTATGTTTGTGTGACTTTATTGTATCATTGTGTATTACGTGGTAAGTGGCTACACGTTTCGACCAGTTACAGGGTGATCCTCAGACTACTGGAACCCACAGAAGCAAAATTACAATTGCCCGTGTCGTTGGAACATTTCACATACCATTTTGCATGGCGGTTGGCACCGCAATCGTTGCCGCTCTTCCTCTTCGCCGTGAGTCGGGGTCAACGCGTTTTATTTCAATATATTTCAGTTAGTATGAAGTTTGATTCGCTATATTTAAAGAAGGCGCTGGAAGGTTACACACCAACCATAACGTGCTGTAATGGGACTTTTTGGATTAAGATGGAATTTTCTGTAGACCCGTCAGCACGCGTCATAAGAGTTTCACGTAAACACAAAGATTAAACCAAGCTTCATTGTTACACAAACCGAGTTAGGGTCTGTTTCTTTATTCGAATTCGCGTAGGAATGGCATTTTGCATATCCGTTGAGTGACTGGACTGCGCCACTGCAGCGTGTGACAGATCAGGTGTAGGTGAGTCAGTCCATGCGATAAGGTAGTCGACAGGCCAACGATATGGGCCAAATAAAACTAAGAACGCCTCGTCTTAGTTTTATGCTTAACTGTTACCTGTTACAAACTTCACGTTTACCATCCCGAAGTGTCTGAAGTATAGAAATAAAGGAAAAGATCATAATAGTCAAAAACAACAGTATTTTATAAAGTTCTTAAAATATATTAATTACAATACGGGCTACGTTCTAATTTCTCTATTCTAATCTTCAACAAGTTTTACGATCTCTGTTCTATATATCTATATACCATAAGCACTGATGTTTTATTTTTACGTATAGTGCATACTTTTTATTCTGTAAGCGTTGGGGATCCCACAATGCAGTAAACGTTTGTTTGTCTGGATCTGCACTTTGTGGGCCTGAAAATGACTCGATGTGAGTCGAAACATGTAGCCCGTGATGTAACTAATATATTTTAAGAACTCTATAAAATACTGTTGTGTTTGTTATGATCCTTTCCTGTTACCTGTTATATTGATAACGACATTCGATCCTGAAGATGGTAGCATTGTACAGCCGAAACATATCAAATGCAGTTGCTTTTATTTTGTCTTCAATTGTACTGAACTTTGTAAGAAGCTGTGTTCGATGTTTTCATAATTTGTATGCTGTACATAAGGTAGACGTAATTAGTAGACAAAACACGCAAAGTTGACGTCAAATGGTGACGTAAGAAATAGTCGACGTAACTGAGTTTTCTTTTTAGGCAATGTTGGTTGAAAAAGATGGTAGCATTACAAATAAGTGATTTCTTCTGTGTGTTCTTATATTTGCGGATGATTCTAGCTTGACTAGCAACGACAGTTTTAAAGTTAGTCCCCTTGTGCTTTCAGACTAATGGTTACGTTGGAAACGGTCGACAAAATACCTAGTTCTGTCTGTTTCTTACGTAATCTTTAGTCTGAAAGCAAATCGGGCACGTCCAACTTTAAAATTGATGTCAGAAGTTAAGGTAAAATAACTTACTTTCGACTGGCTGTTAAACCTCGCCACAACAGTGGTACTTACTAGTGATGCTCCAACCGCACAGTTGCACGACCGCCATGTTACTCGTATAGCTATGACCCGTGACCCGTAGTGGTATGATTTTATACCGGATTTCTTAGCAGTCCCTTCAGACGTTTGTAGGGGCAAATAAACAAATGTGATGACAAAGTGAATCCACACTAAATCTGGCTACAAATAAGCGAGTTGGAGCTTGCTCATAATTCGTTTGCCAGGATCAAGCTGCCTCTGACCGCTTGTGACTCTGATAGACAGGAGCCTTACCCTCTGAAAATGCGTTTAAAAATAACACTTGTATAGGCATAATAAAAAAAAACCCAGTCTAGTTAGCGGCCGACATTCTTGACGAGGATGCTAGCTGGTCCTTCATTGAGGTTTCGTCATATCGCCCAATCCGTGGCACATCCGTATCGCGCAGCTTGGAGCACGCCGGAGCCCAGGCTCTCTCGTCACTTCTGTTGCGTAAGAGCCAGCACGTAACCAAACCACACTCTGGCGTAATGGATTGTACTTCGGAAGACATTCGTCGATAGATGGCTCACACGGACTGCAAGTTTCCCATCATAATCGTCGCCGTCGTCGTCATCATCATCATCATCATCATCATCATCATCACCCGTCACGAGTTAGGGCTTTATAGACGTGTTTCGGCCTCAAGATTCCCTTCATAGGCACGACTTGCATGTCACATTTATACAGAATGTCCGGGACAGTCATTTGACGATAGAGATGCCGTCCGTGAAAGTCATAAATTAAATGAAAAATTGTCGTTAGGGAACGGGGAACTTTAACTGGGTAATGACTTCTTCTTCTTCTGGGTGGGGTATTAAGTTTAGGGAAAAATGGTTGACAGTGCCATATGAAATTTTTGTTTCCGTTTACCTACGCAAATTGTCCAAAATATTTGCCCATAATGAAAACAAGTTCGTTCATAAGGCACGAAAATATATACCATATCTCAGGGGGTTGCAGCGCTTTGCCACCGAAGTCCGCACGAAAATATGTACAGTAATGGGGGTTGGCACGTAAGGGCCGCTTTGGACTTCATGATGCGGGTCGCTTGTGTGGGGTACAGCTAAAATGGGCAATGTACGAAGTGTGTCCGTATAGATTCCGAGCATTTTAAATAAATAGTTTTCTCACTCACTCCGGAGCTATGGGCTCTGTCCCCTTCGAAGATTTCCCCTCCATATGTTATACATCACTCCCAGCGTTTATTTCAGTTTTGGAAACATTCCTGGAATGCCTGTTTTGGAATACTGCGTAGCTCTGCCAGCGAATTTTCTTTAATCTCCTCGACAAGACTCAAAACGTCGCCCTTTCAGGACGGATTTCAGCATGGTGAAGAGAAAGAATCCACTGGTGCGAGTTCTGAAGAGGACGGAGGCTGGGGGACGAGCGTCGTCTCATGTCTGGCGAGAAAATCACGAATCAGAAGAGGGGAATGAGTCGGAGCGTTGTCATGATGGAGCAACCACTTTTCCCCACCCCACATCTGGCCTTTTTCTCCTCATTGCCACTCAGCCTTTTTCATCACCTTCAGATAATATTCCTTGTTCACCGTCTGGCCACGAGGTAGAAGTTCATTATGAATTACGCCCTCACAATTAAAGCATCACTTTCACAATGGACCGAACTTGCTGTGCTTTATTGGGTGTGGGTGACGTTTTTGAGACCCATTGCAAAGACTTGGCTTTTGTTTGGACATCATAGCCGTAAATCCAAATTTCATCACCTGTGACGATGTTCGTTAAAAAGTTTTCATAAGCGTTTGCACGGTCAACGGGCTCGTTACTGACATCAACACGATTTTGTTTATCTTAACTCAGCAGGCGCGGCACATGCCTGGATGCGACACGATACATGCCCAAATGTTTAGTCAGAATCTCATGACACTTAGTTTTTGAAATTCAAACGTCCTCTGCTACTTCACGAACGGTCAAACGACGATTGGGACGAATCACTTTCCAACGTTTTGGATATTTTCTTCATTTTTTGATATTGTAGGTCCTAAACGTTCATTGTCCTCAGTTGAAGTTCAGCCCTCTTTTAAAAAACGTTTGTACCACTGATGGGTTTGTGTTATACTCACGGCTTCTTCCCCAAACGCTTGTTTTAACTTTTTATGTTTATGGTTTCGTGCATCGCTGATCTGTATTAATGACTGTCCAACGAGATGCGACACAAAGCATTCTTTTTATTATTCTGCAAATTCACTCTACATGTTTCGGGTGTCAACCACACCCATCATGAGTACACAAAACTGTAACTACAGCCTCCGGTACTGGTCATATTTTTTGTGCAGCTTGGCCTCGCTGGAGGGAGGTAGCCGCACAAAAAATATGACCAGTACCGGAGGCTGTAGTTACAGTTTTGTGTACTCATGATGGGTGTGGTTAATGCTGAAAAAATCGCCTAGCAAGCAAGACACTTATTCACTCTGATAGACGCAGCAAAATGACTAAGCAAGCTAGAATGATCACACACACACACACACACGCGCGCATTTTTGACAAACGAAACGGGTTATACACTTCGATATCCAGGAAGTTGCCCACCAAAACTAGCACACGTTTCGGTGTTTATATATTCCTTCAATTTCCCGGATATTTACTGACCATAACACAGCCGATGTTCAGCGGAAAGCATGTTTTATTTCGCAAGATGGACGGGTAATTGGAATGCAACGGAAGTACTGTAAAGTAAAGCGTTAAAAAGAGCTGTGAAGTAGGTTCCGGGTGCACGTCACGAAAGGCTAAAATCGCTTTTAAGTTAATCTATATGCTTTGTTTAAGAGACGGTGGCATCCACCATTTGGCATTCCTGCGACGGGTAGAATCATACTTAGACGGCCCTGCTTTAGCCTCGACAGAAACAAATGTTGAAACTTTGTTGTGCAATACACGAGAGTTAAACACACACACACACACACACAGGTGGGAAGAACGAAGACAGACGAGCGTAATTTTTGTCTCTTCACATTTCTTTGTGCTGTTTATTGAACGATCAACTGCTGTTACCCATTGCAGTAATTTCGCCTCTTAATTGTTTTTGCTTCTGTTCTTAGGTGGAGTTGATACTCGTATGTGACAAAGAAAGGGGATCAACAGTTCTGAAGTGTTGGACAGACGGAAATCTGCGACAAGGAAGGGGCGTTTCTCTTCTTCGCCACCGTATCCAAACTGATCCTGCGGCCCACCCAGCCGCCATCAGTGGGCACTGCGGGTTCCTGCGGAGGGTAGGTGTGCCGGAGCTGACCTTCCGCCTCCAAATAGTGCTGGAATTATTCCTGTACCGACGCTCTACACGTGTAAGACTGTCTGACAGTGTTGCTAAATAAAACCACTTGGAGCTTTGCTATCACTTTCCACAGGTTCTCGTGGAATCGAGCTTAGGTACTGGCATATCTTTACCTGGAAACAAAAATCCGTCTGATAAAATGCGATTGTGTTTTTAAAAATTCCGCTAAGTATGCCTTTGAAAGAAGGTATCAGTACGACGCACCCGATGCCTGCTGCCAGATGCCACACACAAGCATTTAGGGACCGAACTCATGAAGCCTATGCTTCTGTCACACGGGCTTTAGTCATACAAATCCATGTCGCAAATATCGTGTTTGTGTAGAATATTGTATATTTGTAACCATCTACCAGTATATAATTACATAAATGGCGAGCTGGTTTTTTTTTGTGTCACCATCTGGTTTTTAAGTAGTTAAGAATAGGAGCATAATGTGGTATGCCTAGTCGGTATTGCAGTGCACACCTTTTCATAAAGAAGGGGCTCTGAGAGACAGCAGCACCACTTAGTGCAGATCACGTGTTACGTCGTGGTACTGAGATTGGTAATTTTTAAAAATTCTCGAATTCGCGGGTACAGTATGTAAGAGCGTGGTACACTGAACTCTGTACGGTTGATACGGCAGTGGAAATTTAATTTAGCCCGTGGGTGAGCATTCTCTGGTCGTGCGTGTCTGGTCAGAGGACGGAACCTACCAGATTCTGATGGGATATTATTGCTTGCAGTTGTAATATTTTTTATTTTATGTTTTTACTTGCAGTTGTGTTTTGGCTTATTATTATTATTATTATTATTATTATTTCGTGGTGGTGGTGGTGGTAGTAGTAGTAGTAGTAGTAATAGTAGTAGAGTTAGTTGTTGAAGTAGCAGTGCTCTATTCTTACAATAAAAGTAGCGAGATGCACTAATTTCTCGAATTTATTTTTGGAATAGAACTCTACATGTTTCGGACAGGTTTTCCGTCTGTCATCAGGAGTCTAGTATTGTACACATCAGGATTCTAGTAGGTTCTATTCCAAAAATAAAATTGAGAAATTAGTGCATCTCGTTGGTTTTATTATAAGAGTATATCACGATATACGGTCCTCTGAATGTCAAATTAGCAGTGCTCTCATTTTTGGAGGAAATTGTCTCCTAAAATTTACCTTGGTTTTGGTGACATTCATTTCACACTCATAACCATGTTCCAGTTATTGACTTTTTTTTTTTTGATACGGAGTTTACAGGCGTGTTTATGTGTGTCGTGTACTAAATGTAACATGCGTAGATGCAGTGGCTCATTACTTGTAGTCATGAAACCGAAAGCTGTATAACCTATAAATTTCATGCAGCCGCCATGTTGTTTTTACAGTATGCACATCAGCTGCTGCTATAGAAAACGCGTATTTTGTCTTGTACCGTAAATCTTTCCAGGATTCAGTATTGAGTGGCGCCACTGGCGTTCCACCTCACAAGTTCGAGCGTCCACCATGTTGTTGTTATCATTCGCAGGAAAGTAAGAAGCACGAGGTTACGTAATTTTAATGTTTTCCATCCCGAAGTGTTATAACACATAAGTACAACGTGTCAGTCAATAACACAACACTTTATTTTATGTACAATAAAAATAGTATATTGTCAGGGCGACATGTTTCGACCTTTATTAGGTCATCTTCAGGCCCTCTGGGAAAACAGATCCAAGACCTATCTATATGTTGCGAGGCATTGCTAATTGAAATATGTGTTTGTACAACATTTTAGAAACTTGGATCTTGT
>Ga0123352_10013219_pt1 | contig 13096 bp, 14 predicted proteins | sample TergutLab28metaG_FD_89700 | JGI IMG/M metagenome (GOLD analysis project Ga0123352, IMG submission 89700) | Labiotermes labralis P1 segment gut microbial communities from Petit-Saut dam, French Guiana - Lab288 P1 | ecosystem: Host-associated > Arthropoda: Insects > Digestive system > Gut ... | reverse complement strand
TAAATATTAAATTAAAAATTAAAAAAAAAAACAGGCAGTTCATTAAAAACAAGAAAGTAAAAAAAAAAAAAAGGGTAAACAGCATGTCAACATGAAACAGCACCATCTGACTGCAGATTCCACCATGTAACAGGCACTTGTAGCCATTAAAGGGCATGTCACAATATGACATGGTGATATTATCACCATACAATCAGTTCAAAGACAGCATACCTACTGGATGTTTGACCAAATGTTAACCTTTAACGCCAAAGGAATTATAAAGACATCGTGCAGTGAGCCCTTTAAATAGCAGAATGACTTATAAAGACGTCATAAAGAGTGTCTCAAAGTATGGAGGAATTTTGTTCATTCCTATTCTGTTAACTGCTGTGACTTGCTACGCTTCAGGACCCTTGAAGGTCAGGCTTTCATTCAGGAGCCAGAATGTACCCCCTTCACTTCCTAAACCCCTCCACAAACACAGATATACACGTAGACACTTCATAATTGCACATTTTTCCCAGCTGACTAATATGGTTCTGATACTGCTAGGTTTGACTATAGCTTGCTCTGGAGTTCACGGTGGGTTGAAATATCAACACTGGCCTATGAAGCGAACTCTAGTTGTTGACCAGAAAGGTTGTCAGTGGTGTACTGCACCCATATAATTCAGACGAAACTAATGCTCAAAAATCGGAGGTTTCCACAAAAATCATTGTTTACAGCTACAGAAGGGCCCACAGGCATGCCTCTTGTAGTGCTGGGGTAATCTGTAGGGGTTGTGGGGTAGTAACATGCGACATACAGCCATTAATCTAGTAACAATGTCTTGGGCAGCCACGAATAGCTGGAATATTTATACAGCAGTCACATCATAGCTTTAGATCTGTTTTGCTGTCACTGTAGAAGACGTTCGTATCTACTGGTATTACATTTCTGAAACTGTGCCAAGTTATACATAGCAGTCTAAAGAAGGCAGATGATTGTGGGTCTTGAGCAATATCTGAGGGGGGGGATAAAACTTGAGGAGATAGCCATCAGTGAAATTCTGGTTGCTGCCATGGCCTCGGAATCAAGTGCGAAAGCTAGCGATGTTAGAAGATTATTTTGAGGAAGAAGAAGAGGAACAACAGCAGCAGCCAGCCTCAGCACAAGTAGCCATAATGAACAATGGCCAGCAAAATCAACAAAACTGCTCTGCCGTCCACGTTCTTGTCGTGGCCAAAGAAAGGGCGCAGTGCGCCAGATGTGACGTGGGCCTGTGTGTGGTGCCTTGTTTCACAGAATATCACACAGAAGTAAATTTGTAATATATCACCCTCTTTGTGAATACTGTGTGTCATGATCCAAGGTGCCACAGACCTTATGCAGCAGTGACAATTATGTGAGTAAAGAATTATTTACACAACATTTTTTATACAACATGCAATTCACAGGCCTAAATTTATTACACAAATAGGTAAACATTTTTTCCCAGATTAACCAATTCATAAGCACAGTGGAAAATTTTATTTCATTAAATTTTAAGGAAAAGTCTATGAAATATGCTTTTTTTAAGAGTAAGCATTAAAATTTAAAAGCCCCAGTAAAAAATTCCAGCAGGCAGCATTGCTCAGAGGGATTTAATTCTTGTGTCAAAAGGTTACAGTATGCAGGGTGAGCCAGCTTTTGCACGTGAAGGACATCACACTGGTGGAAATTCATCATCAGGTGGTAAAAGCATACAAGGGCAGTGTGATGTCATGGAAACAGGTGTTAATATGGCACAGTATATTCAATAGTGGCAGGACAGATGTTGACAAAAGCAGCCACCCAGATACCAACGATTATCCCCTACAGATGCTCTTTTCTGAGAGGACAGATGTATTAAGCTGAATGGCATCTCCCCAAAGCTAGATACTACACTGGACAGTATACATGAAACAGTTCACGGTCAACTGTATTACACAAAAGCATGGGCATGCTGGGAGCCGAAGAACCTCACAAATCACACACCTCATCCTAAGAACTCTGCATCTGTCACACTAATGCCAATCAAGAAGAGGAGAGTAGGCAGTGCACTGTTACAAGGGATGAAACATGAGTCAATCATGTGACTCCAGTATCAAAAGAGCTCCCCTGATGTGGAAACATCCATCAACTGCCCCAGACAAGAAACTGAAAGCAAAACCCTTACTGAAGAAGATAATGGCAACTATATTTTGGGACCATTAGAGTGTGCTTTTCATGGATTTTCTTGACCGCAGTGCCACTGTAACTGATGAGTGTTAAGGTATTATACTTAAGAAGTTATGACAGGTCATTTGAATCAGGAGGCATAATTTTACATGACAATGCCACATTCCATTCTTCCTACTGGACTTGAGTGGTTATGGCACTATGACCAGTAGGCTATGAACCACCTGACCTACAGTCTGATCTCATGCCCACTGACTTACATCTCTTTAAGAATCACATGGCTAGCAAGGAATTTGTAACATACACCAATGTGTAGCAAGGTGTCACCTCCTGGATAGAGACACTTCACACCCATTTCTTCCACAGTGGGACAAATGCTTGAATGTCAATGGTGACAATGTGCAGGTGTGATACGTACCAGCTCCTACCCATGTGCCAAGTATACAGGGATGTCAGAATAAAGTGCTTCGCATAAGAATGTTCGACTCATTTTTTTTAAACTCCTTTTATACTAGTTTACCTCATGACTTACTTACAATATGAGTCATGCAGTTCTTAATTCCTTTATAGAGCTGTACAAATACATACATTTAATTCTAAGAGAGATATGTATGTGTATTACCTAATGCAAATCTGGCCATAATAAATCACCACTAATGACATTTCTTCAACTCTCGTTACAACAGACTCTCACCTTACATATTATTTTCTAAGTATTATGGTGAGGAATAACTGCTAAGAGACTGTGCAGAATGTAACAGCAGAATTCAATCTTAACACAGACACTGTGGAACTTCTTCTGACAAACTACCAGGACATGGAGAATGCATCTACCAAAAAATCGTAGTGATGATGGAACAAATATTCCTAGATCATTTTCCAAGACCACAGCAAAAACCTGACCTTTCAGGTATAAAATTACAAGCCACCAGCTCTGAATAATGCAGAAGAGAAGGGAGTCTATATATGCAACTCAAATGTCATGACCAAGTCAAATCACTCTTGTGATATCAAATGAATTTTGTAATATGAAAATGTGCCTTCCCACATGGCACACAAAGTTCTGGCCAAAAAGCAAATACCAGTGTTGTAACAGCCACCACTCTTACTACAACATCAAGTTAACCATTTGCATGCTTATTCATCGTTCACCTTTCTGTCTTCAATAAACATACAGAATGGGTGAGTGACATTTATGAATTACCAGTACATACAAATGTCTGCCTGTGTTATTATTCTCTTAATGTATCTGCACTATATATGAGGCATGTACAACCAAAACCCATTCAAGGATGCTCATGGGTAAAGGCATTGCAGCAGTCAGAAAAAAATCACAACAGCCATTTAGACAATAGTACCAAGGATGCACAGTTGTCATAACATCTGCAAAGACTTCCTTGTGCTGCTGCCTGAACCACTGCACCACAGCTTCCCAAACACTGTTATGTGACATGAACACACAGCTTCCTTTAATGGTCCAAAAAATTAAAATCACATGGCAGTAAGTCTGGGATGTACACAGGACGTTTTGAGAACCTCCCATCACATAGTATTTGGTTGGTCCTGAACTCCGTAGGACACACAGGGATGGATGCTGTTAACTGGCAGGATGATGTGGTCAGTGAGTTTACCCAGATATTCATCCTTGATCTTCATATGGAGCTTTTTAAGACTTTGACAATAATGGTTTCCAATAATTATGTAGTTACCTGACTCAAAATCTAGAAGCAGGGTCGCCAAAAATCAAAGGACACAGTGAACATCCGTTTCCCAGCAAGCGCTAGTAACTTGAATTCCTGAAGCACGCAATTTTCTCTGACGTAGTGATAATGCCAGCCTGTTGTGGTCTTGGCATGCCTGTCATTTGCTGTCTAGCTGTTAAAAATATATGGAACCAATCCAGTTCACCTGTCTTGGGTACATGTGCAGCACAATGGACAAACACACCTGCACATGTATTTCAGCAAGGTGACATCTTTCCACACTCAGAAATTGAATCACTGCCTTCTGGTCATGTTTGGATGGATTCACCACCTGGCATGTCACCTTTAATTTGCAATGTAATGCTGTGCAGACTAACTATTCACCTGGCTTACTGTACGGTTCTACACAAACGACTGCCAGTATGTTTGCCAAGTCACATGAGCAGCTGCCTCATCTACCCTGCCACAGTAGCAAAGCGAACAGGTTTCACTTGCACTTGCCTCATATGTCTGCCATATATTTTGACTCATTTCTGTTGCTTAAATCATAACCATATTTCATGCAGAAGGAAAAACATTTTGCCTTTTGAAGAAAATAATGTTGTAGGTTGGTAAAGTTATTCTGCCTCACAATGTGTGGACAGGAGAATGACCCAAACAATTTGCGAAAAATTGCAAGCATAGCAGGAGGTCCAGCCCAGTTTGCCACCATTGCATTTGCAACCTGCAAAAAGAAAACACAAGAAGTGGCTTCAACAAAATCAATAATTGTTTGTTCCATAAATACATTATGTTTTCAAAATTAACTCAATGATACACAGTCTTCCTTCAGCAGTTGATATTTACTCAGCTGGTCAATAAAATCTCTAAATTTATGGAACTTACAACAATAAACACTGTGTTCACAAAAGACTACAAATGGACCCTATCCAGAGCCAGAACAATGTAGTTCACATTCTCACAGGTTATTTATCCAAGATTATTTTACATGTTTCTTCTTTTCTATGCCCCAGTCTGCCAAGTGGTTTCCTTTCTTGCAGCTCTTGAAACAATATCATGGCCACACTTCATTTTTCTGCTGTATGTGCTTTATGTACCACTCAGTGCAACTTTAATATCCCTAAATGTCACATTTTGATTAAACAGTAATTCTGTAGACCTCTCAGTATGAATGCTAGGACAGTCTTCAAATAAGCCACACCCACCTCCATTAAAAGCCTAGCCTACTCATTAGTCACATAATTTTCTCACCTTACTTCCCTGCATGTTAACTATGCAACTGTAAAAGCATCGTGACATAATCCAAGAATTAGCTGATTATATTTTTGTGAAACTTAGGACAGACATGGAAGATTCAAACAATGTGGGTTACTTTACAAGTAAACTGATAAAATACCTGAGAACATTAAATTAATTAACAATGTGTGATAAAGCACACATATGCCCTGTAATAGCTTGACAACATACTCTCACCTTAGTAAGACAGTGGGCAGCACGACAGCGCACCTTGTAATATGATTGCTCATTCTCAATTGTGTCTGTCAGTGCCAATCTAGTTGCAGGTGTTGGGTACCGCTCAAGCGCAGAAATAGCTTCCATCTGTGCAGTTACATCTCGTTCATGACGCAGTTGATACTGCCATTGGTAATCTGGTTGTTCAATAAATGTTGAGCGAAGCAGAGTCATGTCAGGGTCAAGACGTAGCCACAGCACTGGTGAATCAGCGCTGTGATCATGAACATGCATTAACAGCATGGCAGAAATAGGATAGTAGATGAGGGTCATATCATGGTACAGACACAGTCACAGAACATTGTCACTGTGATAAGAAGAATATATTAAAGGTGTCTGAAGATCAATAACAGACACCACGAAGCAGACTCTAAAAGACATAATAACTAAAACTAAAAATTTTAAAATGCTTCTTTTAGTTATTTTGTTTTGAAAGTATTAATCTTTAAATGGATGTATAAAGACACCAGGCACACTGTACGGTGGCGACAACACTCACTAGATGTTATCGTCATTATACAGTATTTACTGTAACAGAATCGGTCTTGCGTATATGTGTAGTCACAAACTCTTCACCAAGGTTTTGCAGCATAATAAGGCACATGCACATCTTAGATCTTCCTGTGATTTCTGAATCAATAACCATTCTGCCACTTTATGTAATGCACAACAATCACAACCCCACTAAACAAACACAAAATTTAAACGTCACTCACTCCATAGCACTTAGGTCCATGTCCACTTCTTCACCAGTACAGAGCGGAATCTTCTTTTTTTTATTACGACGGCTTTTAGAATGGCAGGTTATGTCAGCTTTTGCAACAGTGCCTTCCACTTGCAACGTATGCCTAAAAGTTCCATCCAGTTCCTGAATGGTAACAAGAAGTGGCCCCACATACTTCCTGATCCCTCTCTGTTGTGTTGCATCTTGACGAATCTCCAGCTCCACAGTGTTTCTGCAAACAAGTTTGACATTGTTTATCTCCTGAACTCCTTTCGTTGTACTCATGTTCATTACCGTAATGTCAAAATAATAAAGGGACGAACATATTGCAGATTGTTTGAGAGAAAATATTACAGAGCAATGTAAACTGACAAGTGGAAATAATGTACATTTATAATGAAGGTAGCAGAAAAATAAATTTAACATACTTGTTATAACTTGTTATAACTGTGTGTCAACAAGTATTATCATCACATCTTCTTTCTCTGGCAATGAAGGCGCGTGTGCGTGTGTGTGTGTGTGTGTGTGAGAGAGAGAGAGAGAGAGAGAGAGAGTACAAGTGCAAACAGACATATGTGAGCAAATCTCCACTATATATCCTCATTCTAAGAAGCACTTTTTTTACCTTTAAAATTTCCAAATTGGAGTGTGTTGTACATTTGATGGTGTCTTAAGCATCAATGGCAAAACATTCTATTGCAAAGGAAAGGAAGCAATGGAACACCTCATGCTCATAACACTATTCATGGAACAGTAAGCACAAAGGTAACAACAAGGGAGGTCATGAAAGTACCTCTCTATATTTCCATTGTTTCAATTGTCATTGTAGGTGACAATGTATATAATACCTGATGAAGGGATACAGGCTTAAAACATCATAAAGCATCTGGAGGGTGAAAGCACCCAGCAGTTTTAATAGTAGTACTTTGCAATCAAGAGAGATCTGTCAGCATTCATTGTTACACCTGTGTTCAGTATTAAATCTCAAAAACTTTCTTACAATCCACACTTGGGATGGGGAGTTGGGGTAGGCACTGCTAGCAATGGTGAAAATTCAGTCATTAACACCCAATAATTTCCACATTACAAACACATTTTATGGTAGAGAAGATGATATCTTATGGGAGAACTCTCATCCTGACTACCTGATTTAACAAGCAAAAGAGAAGAATTCACAGACTCAAGAGTGCAGGACTGGACAAGCAAGTGAAGAACATACAGACAAATAAATTTGCTTAACACAAAGGTTCAATTTGGTGTTAATTTGGGTGTGTTAAAACAAAGATTTATGTTTTAGTATTGACAATTCCTATTGCAAAACCCACATGTCTAGCCCAAAACCCCCTTATGGAATCAAGGTTGTGTCTTAAAATCACTAGTGCCTTTTTCCTGAAAAACTATTACTTAAACAAGGGCATCTTAAAATTGATGGTATCTGATCATTGAGAAACATGGTATAAAAACACACGTTACCCCTCTGAATCCCATGAAAGCATATGACAGACTGGAGTCACAGCTCCTTTCATTCTTAACCTTGATAACCCAAGGATGCAAGTTATCAGCCTCACGTTCCAGCCACTTTACCCCTGTAAACAGAGCCTGCAACACCTGCCAAACAGGAGGCTGAGTGGGCACTAGATATGGTCTTGACACTCTTGCTCATACATCATAAGTGTACAAAAACATAACATTCAGGGAAACATTTAAGATGATATAAGAGGGGAGTTTAGGATACAAGACAACACAAAATTTTCTGACTTATACCAAAAGCAAGAAGGTTATGACATGCTTGACAAGTGCCTTCAAATGTGGAGATGAGAGTGTGCATAGTCTTTTACAGGGAAATATTTTATAAAATGTCCACTTGGAAGACTAAGAAGATGTGAGTGTAACATCAAAACATTATGTAGAAAGGTGCTGTGAGGATTAGAAGTTAATGGAACTGGCTTAAAGTTATGGCCAGTGGCAGATACAGTGAACTTATATATTCAGGTACCAGAAATTTAATGCATTCATAAGACACCACCCTGTTTCATAAACAGATCACACCTCTACTAAACTATGGCATTCACTTAATACATAAACTGCAAGAATGTCTATAGTTATATGTTCTCACATGTATTAATACTAATAATTTACATTTATTGAATAAAATATAAAATGTATCATCACCATTTGGCATGAGCCCAGAAGCAGTAAGACAGCAAATGTAATACTTCTTTGTTAAAGTGATCTTGTGTGATGCATACCTTTTCCTGTTGAATACAAAGCTGAGATGAAACTTGGCATGTCCCCCTGTGTGCACCCACTGATCAATGAACACAGCCATGTCCTTGCCAGTGACAGTAAAAATGGCCTTAGCAAATACATTTGTGCTGATCAACATATGACTCCACAATCCACTCCCAATCTTCTGCTGTGCTGCATTTGATGCCAATGAAAGCTGCTTATTGAATACCTAGAAATAGTTACAATCTCAGAAATTACAACATGTTGCTGGGAATCACACTCCAGCCACCTAGTCTGTAGCCTGTCACTTTAAAGACTGAGCCATCATAATTGCATACTGTGGTCTCAAGTGGGGGGGGGGAAGGGGAAGAGAGAGAGAGAGAGCTACCACCATCATTTTCTAAGATGTCTCTACCAGGATGGTTTGTCTGATGATGATACCTTTATTCTTCTCTATCCACTCATATAAACACTGAACTGCTGAACCTACAGGTATTTTCAGAATTACCATTGGTAAAGAACAGATAATGTCTCTACACTAAATTGTGTAGGTAGGTGATATAAGAGCAAATCTAGCACCCCAGGCCAACAATTAAATTAAGGAAGTCTGTTTCAGAGCACAGCAGTGTAATGACCAACATGTAGCATGCCGCCTTGCAGTGCACATACATGACCTGCAATATCCCACATGTTGCAATACTGCTGACATAAGAATAATACTATTTTCTAAAAGTTCAGCACTCCATACTGGAAACAGGGTCTAATCCATGGATGGGCAATTTCCTAAGACACACAACACATTGAATCCAGAGTGGGATCCAGCTGACTTTCTCATACCTCACTGCAGGTACAGTAAATTACAATAGCAAGCACCATACATACCAGAACTTAATTCATCATCATGAACTCTGATGGTTAGGCACAATGCCTGTTCCTTAACCCTCAAAATGAAGTTGGTCCTTCCACTGGAATTTAATTCATCATCTAAAAATCCAGTGGTAGGGAAGGGAGGGTGCAGGTGTCACTGTATAATGGCACACAAGTTTAATGTGTTCTGCATAGGTACTTTCCTGAAAACGAAGATTATGATGTGGGGGTTGTCTTATATTCAGGTAAGTATGGCACATGTATGGGGACCCAAACAGCTTGCAATTTGATGATGCCCATGAAAATTTTGATTTGTTTCTTATTAATATACTTCCTCTAGACTATGCAGTATAAAGTTAAATTACTAAAAGACTGAAGGTTTAGTAACATCTGAATATGGCTGCAGGCAGAAATAAATGCCTTTATGGCTCAATTCTGGCTCATAGACCACAGCTACATTCACACCCTGGTCTAAAATGTCAGAAACATAAAATATACTTTTCCACTGAAGAGTTCCATTAATGCTTGTTTACCTGTAGCAACAGCTCCTGTCCAATGCGATGTTCTAGCATGCGCATTACAAGATGTGCTTTCTTCCTTAACACGTCCATGTACTTAGGTGACATTGTGTGCAGGTTTCGGATAGGAAAATAAAAGCCGGGGTCAGGAGGCCGTGGTGGTGCAGCTGGAGATGCTGTAGATGAAGGTATAGGGGCAGGAGCTTGGCTGGGATCCAGAACAATTCCACCAAACTGTTCTTCATACCGTACTACTTCTTGCAACTCCTGCAGCAAAATTATAACTATTAATATCTTAACATTAACATAAGTGTACAATTTCTGGATTTTTACATTCTCAACACATTCAAAACTGCAGTCACAAGATTTCTTAATGTCAGGTGTTCATGGAGTTTATGCCCAAAATGGTTTTTCACACATGACAAATGTGAAAGAGTTTAAGCTAACACTTCAGTAATAGCATATGAACAATTATTGTGCAGAGGCCCCTGAGTATCAGCTGTGTGAAAAACTTATCTTCTTCATCTTCTTTGGTGCTATAACCCTTTGCATGCCTTGGCCTCCCTGATGATTTCACTCCACAGACCTCTATCTCAAGCTCTCTTTCACCACATGTTCACTTCCAAGGTCTTAAGATATTTCAATACCAAATCTAGCCACCTTAATCTAGGCCTTCCTTTCTTCCTACTGCCTTCTGGCTGTGAGATTTTCATGAAAGGTACATTGTCCTCCATCCTCACTATGTGTCCTAACCATTTTAATGTAGCTATCATCATTTTTACTATGCTTGACTCTTTGTATAAGCTATACAGTTCATCACTGCACTTTATTCTCCATACCTCATTGACACAACTTTGGCCTTAAATTTTCCTTAAAATCCTTCTTTCAAATATGCTAAGTTTCCCTTCAAGTTTTTGCGACAGTCCAGCTCTCACACCCGTAAATCACCACTGGTCTAATAAGTGTTTCATGTACAATTTACATTTTGTATATTTCCGTAGCAGCTTTGATCCCAATATATTTCTCAATCCAAATAGCACTTATTCCCCATATTAAGTCTGTGGTTTACTTCCGACATATGTTGTTATTATTAGTAATGGTTCCCAGGTATTTAAATTGATTAACTCTCTCTATATCTCTATTATTTATACTGATATATTTCTCTTTTGTTGGTTTATCATATATTTTGTTTTGCATAATTAATTAGACCCATTTTTTGTGCTTCAATTTCAAGTGTATTAAATGCATCTTTAACTGCACTTTCATATCTTCCTACTATTACATCATTGGCATAAGCCAGAATCTGCACAGATTTATGTAGTAAATTCCTCTAATATCCAGATTGGCCTCTGTCACAACTTTCTCCAGGGCAATGTTAAACAACATACAATACAGAGCATCTCCATGTCATAGGCCCTTTTTTTTTGTGTCAAATGGGTCTATAATTCCACTTAAGGTTTTCATCTTGCTGTGAAACATTTAGCACTCAGGGCATATTTGGATCAGTCTGGTTACAGCCCCACATGAGAGAGCAGAGAATGATAATACTAGCAAATACAAAATGTGGGCTCCAATTTTCCAAAATGGGGCAATGTAACAGTTTTAGGCTTACCCTAGTTATAGCTCAGAATTGTTCCTTTCAAAGGAGTCCCCTTCAGAGTTAATACAATAGGCTCAGAACATGTCCCACTGTTGGAAGCACCTCTGAACTCCTGTCTCATGATGATGTCTAGCATCACCTATGATTCAGCTTGAATCTCTGTGATAGCCTCAAACCTTCCTCACAACCATAAACCCAGCTTTTACTTCTGTTACAATTTTTTTTTTTTGCCTGATCTTATAGGTCACTGTGCACACAAACTTGGTCTTGTTTCTGGTCATCATTCAGCAAAGGGAGCACAAATGTTGCAGCAGTACACCTCATACAATCTCCAGTTAAAATGCACTAGCATGCAACATGTGGTTGGTCTAGAACAGTATGGACATTATTAATGGCATGCCATCTTTCTCCATGGATGAGCTGACACACTTTTTCTACATCTTCATCAGTCTGGCTTGACAGTGGGTGACCTAAGTGTTCAAAATCAACTGAAGTTGGGTCACTTGTGAAATATAAGAACCACTCAAAGGTTCATATTCTGCTCATGGTGTCATAATAAAAGGCATTTTTAAAAGGTTCATAAGTCTCAGATTGTGGTTTCTCAACGATAAAACAAAACTGGATGCAAATTCTCTGTTTCTTCAGGCCTGCCATTTCACTGGGGTACAAGAATTGCAGAATGCACTCAATATAGACACACATACACATCAACTACATAAAAATGCAGTGTTGTGTCACAGCAACACTCTCATCACTGCACACATAAAATACATGCTGTGTTCACAGAAATGTCTAAATGTGTGTGTTCTTATAAGGCAAACCCTGACATTTAGATAATGAATTAGGAAAAAATTCTCACCTCACAGTCAGGTAAGCAAGGTATTATGATTCTGAGATCTGTGAAGGAAACACATCTCACCATTTATCAATCAGTAAAGCCATTTGTGGATTTCTGACATCATCTGCACATCAACATGGAAATGAACCAATAGAAGAATGTTGCAATAAATGAAACTGAGTACGGTGTAAAAGCAAAGTCTAGGTTTTGAACTGCATCTGCACATTCTTTAAATCACACTGAAGAATCCTGGCTCTTTACTTACTGTCTGTATCCACTCCCTGTATTCATTGTTTCCAAAACACTTCTTGGCATACAGACTGCTCAGATATGTAGAGATACCCTTGGGTAGCCAAGTATCAGACCAATTTTGCATAGAGATGAAACAGCCAAAAAACTGTTCAGCAATAGCCTGAGCCATGGCTTTTCTTGTCACATATGTCTGATCAATTATGGCCATTGAATGCAGCAAGTTTGTGCTGAAACATGCAATCAGATGCTATGCAAATCATCAACATGACATGACTTACTTGGTTGGTTTGTGGATTATTTGAGACACATGAGACAGTTATAAGGCAATCTTTGCACAAAGCATATAAACAAAACACAGACAGAACAGAGAGAAGAGAGACTGCATGTGTGCACGTGTGTGTGTGTGTGTGTGTGTGTATGTGTCCATCCCTCCATCCATCAGCATGTTTCAACTCAAGAGTCAGTAGACAGAGTCTGATAAAGCTGTGGAGCCATTCTGACCTCACAGCGGTTACCTGTAGTAATTGTAGTAACAATATAGTTCATTAAATGCAAAACAGGTCGGTGCAGAGACCAGAACAGGAAGAAATTTTTTTTTTTTTGGGGGGGGGGGGGGAAAGGGGGGGGGGGGGAGGGTGTGTTGGGCCCGCCCGCCCGTCCCGTTGGGCTTACAACGGAAAAATACTCCCGTCT
>Ga0123352_10013215_pt1 | contig 13097 bp, 5 predicted proteins | sample TergutLab28metaG_FD_89700 | JGI IMG/M metagenome (GOLD analysis project Ga0123352, IMG submission 89700) | Labiotermes labralis P1 segment gut microbial communities from Petit-Saut dam, French Guiana - Lab288 P1 | ecosystem: Host-associated > Arthropoda: Insects > Digestive system > Gut ... | reverse complement strand
TGGCACGCCTGTGTCATCTAGTTCTATCCACATGTCATCGAATTGGACTAGTGCGTTGTCCGATGTAATTGGGTTTGGTGTGGCTGTGGATACGTTGCCGCCTGGGGTGGTTGTGTCGTTCAGGTCTGCCCATGCATTGTTTGCGGCTTGGTTTGCTGTGTCGTTTGCTGTTTCGTTATTGCCTTGGTTGTTGTCATTTGATTGACCCGCGTCAGGCAGGTTATTGTCTGGGGTTGTTGCGCCAGGTTGGTTTGCTCCTGGCTGGTTTGTCCCAGGTTGGTTTCCTGTGCCACTGCCGCTGTTACCGTCGTTGCCATCTGAATTATTGCCTGAATCGTCACCACTGCCACTTGAACCGTCACCTGGTGGTGGTGTTATGCCGCCACCGGTTGGGGCGACTACATTGATTGCAATCATATTTGATGTGACACTAACAGATGGGTTGATTGTGGCTGTGACTACTACGTGGAAGTTGTGTAAGCCTAATGCAAGGTCTGTTGGGATTAGAATACTTGCAGTGGTTGCGCCTGTGATGGCTGTGTTGTTTCTGTACCATTGGTAGGTGAGGACTGCGTTTTCTGTTGCGGTGGCGGTTATGCTTAAATTGCCGCTGATTTGACCTTGGGTTACTGTAGCTATGCCGTTTATTAGGTTTGTGCCTGTGGCTTGTGGTTGTGTTGTTATTTCAAGTTCTGGTGGTGCTGGTGTTTGTGGTTGTTCTGGCGGCCATGATTCTCCGCCTTCGTCTTGAACGTTTCCGTCTTCGTCTACGCTGCCGCCTGGTGGGACTGGTGTTGATTCGTCGCTACCTGGTGGTGTTACTGGGATATTGCCGTCTTCGTCAGGCAAACCTACGCCTGAACCTGGTGGTACGGTTACTGGTCTGTCGCTGCCCGGCGGTGTTACTGAGATATTGCCGTCTTCGTCAGGCCCGGTTATGGTTGAACCCGGTGGTACGGATACTGTACCGCCGTTGTTGGGGAGTTCTACATCTACATTGCCGCCATCGTTGGGGTAGGTCACTGTAGAGCCTGGGGGTACTGTTACTGTGCCGCCGTTGTTTGGCAGTTCCACATCAATGCTACCATCTGGGTTGCTTTGGGCGAAAATTGCGGTTATGTCAAGGCTGCTTTGTACGTTGGTGTATGCGTGGCTCCAGTTGTTGAAATCCCAGCCTATGCGGGCGGGGTTTGTTGCTGGAGGGGTTGCGTGCTGCCTGATAGTACGCTGCTTGTTTGGATAAATACTGCGTTATAGTTGAAGAATCTTACGACAAACATTGGGGAGTTGTCTGCATCGCGGACGGTACCATCTGAATCTAATGTTCCACCTGAGGGTACTTCATAAATGTCACCGTCAGGTGAAATTACTATTGCACCTCCGGTGTTGGTGTCGGGGTTTGGTAGGACGGTTGAGCCAGGTGGGACTGTTATTGGATCAGCTTCACCTGGAGCATATATATCTATTGTATCTGCACCGCCGCGACCAGGTGTTACAACAATTGTTCCTGCTGGGACATCAACTTCACCACCAGGTGTGGTCATTGTTCCGCCGCCTGGACTTACTTGTCTAATATCGCCGACTGATGCATCTGGGGAGAGTGTGATACTGTTTGCATCGCTATTATCAACGCTTACGTCATGTCCAGATGCATTATCTCTGGTTGCGATATTGTTTGTTATAGTGGCACCAGAACCAACATTCAAATTTGCGCCTCCAACGCCGCCATCAGCAATGTTAACCCCGCCACCGCGAGGTGCTTCGTTGTCGCGTATTACACCACCATTAATTTGAACGGCATGAGCTGTCCCCGCACTACTTCCCATCTGTATGCCGCCACCAGCAATACGTGCTTCATTATAGGCGATTAGACCATTATTCATAACAACAGAACCACCACTGGTCAGTATGCCACCACCATGTTGTGCAATATTTGATGTAATCAAACCGCCGTCCATAGTAAATGAACTTCCAACTTGGACAACTATCACACCACCGCCGCCACCTTGTGCTACATTACCAGAAATTAAAGCATCACCAGATATAGTAAAATGTGAATTGTTCGCCACATTAACTCCAGCTCCAGTTCCAGTCACCTCATTGCTTACAATACTACCACTGCTCATAGTGGCTGATGGCACACTATTTGTTAAAAGAAGACCTCCTCCGTTGTGCGCGATAGTGCCGCCACTCATTGTAAATGTTGAAGTTGCCCCTCTGATGTCGGCACCTCGCATCTGATTATGGCTGATTTCACCGCTATTCAAGTAAAAGCTTCCAGGATTAACGAGTACAGCACCACCAGCATTAACTCCGGTAATTACACCGCCATCAAGGATAAATATACCACCGCCATTAACGCTTACTCCACCACCAACTGGCCATGCTGGGGCATTAACATCGACAGTCCACTCTGTAGAGTTTCCAGGACGATGGCCTTGCAATGTAACACCAGTGCCAAGTGACAGCGTGCGTCCAGCTTGTACATTAAAATGCCTATGCTCGCCAGTCACAATAAGTGTTATATTCCCACCATTAAATGAAATTGTTTCATTTGTATTTACTGGGAGTGTAATCATAGCAGTGATTTCAATAACATCACCATCACTTGCACCAGCTAATGCAGCTTGAAGTTCTGCAAAAGTAGATACTTGTACATTACTAAGTGCCATAATTTGCGCAAACTCCACACGCAAATTCCTTGTTTCACTTTTAACGTCCACACCATTCACTTCAACAGCATATACTATCTGCCAATTAGCAATATCCAGGTAAATGTCATATTCAAAAGCATCTGGGGCTGCAATATACGCAACAAGCCCGCCGTCATTTTGCACCGCTACTTCCAGTTGGCTACCAAATTCATCTACCACGCTTACGCCTTGTAGTAGAATAGCGTTTAATTCTTCAACTGACGCGCTGAAAAGTTCATGGCTTTGTACAACCAGCTCTTCTGGATAGAATGTGAAAAACACAGGTGCCTCTAGCGCGCCACCGCCAGATATGTTGTTGAGGTCAAGTTTGTCTTCTTCGTCTTCTTCATTGTCAGAAGACTCTTCTTCTGTACCATCTTCTTCATATTCATATGACGGTTTTTCTTCCGTTGCATTTTCTTCATTTTCATATGAAGGTGCTTCTTCTTCCGCTTCATATTCATTTGAAGCATTCTCTTCGGTTGCACTCTCCTCTGCATTTTCCGTGGCTTCGTCGGTTGTGCTGTCGTCTGTCGGGCTACTTGTTGTCATTTCCTCGACTGAGTGATACGCCACCTCATACGCTGCGGCTTCCAGCCCAAACGCGCCCATTGGCATTAGGGTTAGTGCCATTACCATGGCAACCATTAATGCAATCCATCTTTTTTTGTTCATGTTGTTCCCTCCCTAAATTTTTGCAAAAACACATGACATCATGTTTCCATTCGGAAAGCATCGCCCTTTGGGCGCCGCATTGCTTTGCGGTGATAGCAGGCTAGTGGGCAGCCTGTGGTTGTGTTTTGCTATATATTTATTAGGACGCATACGGTGACAAAAGGTGACGAGGTTTTTAATTTTTATGTTTAAATTATTGGAGATTTAATTATACCTTTTACTTTTTTTGAAGGTTCCGCATATAATCAAATTAAAAATTTAAAACAATCATGCAGAAACAGAACTTTATCTCGCCCCGAAGAAGAACTGTATGCACTCTATGAGTCTAGCAACACCCCACGGCATACGCCACTTTTTTTATTTTACAATTTTTTATTAAACTTTGGCCGTGGTAATTGATGGAGTTTATAAAATATAAAAAATAAAATAATACCTAACATGTGTGATATTTTGCATGTCAGGTATTATTTTTAATTTTTATTTATCGTTATTCAACTGTGCAAGCAGTTGGGCTATGGTTGCGTCTTTGTCGGCTATGGTTGCGTCTTTGTCGGCTATGGCTGCGTCTTTGTCGGCTATGGCCGCGTCTTTGTCGGCTATCACATTAGCCACTATACCTTGCCAGTGCGTCCTCTCTTGACTTGCTCCTTGTTTTCGGGCATTGCTTAAAGCTTGGGCTTCATCATGTCGTGCCTTTGCCCTTAGCCATTCCAAACTTCTAAATTCTTCTGTGGCAGTAATACCATGGTATGCCTGAATTGCTTCGCTCATCACTGCACCTCCATTTTGAGTTAACTCTTTTAGTTCTTCTTCGGTTTCGGCGTTAAATAACGCTAACCACAGCTCTTTTTCGTTGTTTAGGTCTATTTGCTTGACCCCTGGCATTTTCGGCAGTTCTAAGAAATGTAAACAACATTTATCAGTGAGTGGGGTATGACGATTGATTTCTAGCACTTGAAATTCTGAGTGGACTTCTACGCAATTGAATAGTGCAAAGTCTATTATGCTTATTATTATTGTCCGCGGCAATGCATTATAATCGTCGCCTGCTGGCAGTGATGATGAATACACGCGCGCAAAATGATACAGTGCGCGGTCAGGGTAATTGCCTTCATCTTCCACTTGAATTTCTAGGTTTACTAATTTATCGTCTATTTCCATGTTTATGTCTAGCCTGCAAAATTTTTTGCCAATTTCTTCTGGAGGCATTTCTGTGTTGGTCATACGAAAGTTACTTATGCTTTCAAGAGGGGTTTCTAGCAATACGGAAATCAGACGTTTTAGCAGATGTTGGTTTTCGCGGAACAACATTTTGAATAAAACATCGCTTTTGAAGGTGTACTTCAGTTTTGTACCATTATTTTTTGAGGTTTTGTTTTTTGATTTTTCTGGCATTTTGTATCCACCCTCTCTTTGATTGATTATGGGCTATTAATGTCTTTTTTTCAAGTAAAAAGTACAAAAAAGCGAGCTTAATTGGCTTCGCTAATACACCCTAATCACCACAGGCCTGCGTGACCATATACCTTGATTGCCAGATGCGTTTATGAATACGGGATAGTTGCCCGGTATGCCCCAGTCTACTTGGTCTAACAGGTCTAAGCGAACGATGGCATGTGTGCCATCTGTGTTTAAGGCTTCTATCATTAATAAGTCTAAGATTTGCTGTTCAGTCATTACTGTTCCTGCCGGGACGCGGACAAGTTGTGCGCCACCAATTTCTATGCTGGGCACACCCAGGGGCAGATTGATGTTGGCTGGAGGGGTTTGTGGAGGAGAAGGGATTTGTGGGGGATGATTGGTTGGAGGTATGCCACCGTCAGTTTCAGTTGACGGGTCGCTTTCAATGCCGATGTATGGATTGCGGGGTAGAGGTATTTGGGGTATTGGTGTCGAGGGGTATTGTATAGGCGGTAGTGCTAACGATATGGGCTCTTCTAATTCTAAGGGATATGCGTCAGTTGGATCTTGGGGAATTTGTAGTTCAAATAGATGTGACTCGAACAGTTCAAATGCGGCGTTATCCTGTACATAATATGTATCGTCGGCGTTGTGTTGTACATATTCTGTTGTTTTAGCCTGTGTGAGTGGTGCTGACGTTTCAAGTGGTGCTTCTTCTAAGCGGTCAGCCTCTGGGTTGCCATATTCGACTGCAAAAGATTCGGGCAATGGAGATAGAGTAGAAACGTTTGCCTCTATTACAGGTGTAGAAGTGTCGGATTCTGCCCTGCTATTATCCACGTTCGCACTTTGCTGACGAGGAAAATCTGCAAGCCTGTACATATCAACCCCGCTGTACTGCGCGGGGGAAACAACGACCCTTGCTTGTTGTCTAGCTTCGTTTCGCGCTTCAATAGCTGGCGCAATATGATTTTGGTAAAGGACACTACCAGATACCGCTGTTGCGGCACATAATGTCACGATAGTTACTTTTGCTGAAACGGATAACGCACCTATTGCGGCAAATATACCACCGGATGATGCTATTGTTGCCGCGGTGGAAATTCCGGTGGTACCGGCAACGGTTGCCGCCTTTGCTGCAGTGGAAACTGATGTTGCCACAACACCTGCCCCTGCTGCACTTGTCGCGGCTGTTGCGGCCACCGCTGTGCTTACCGCATACGCCGAAGCAGTTGATGTTGCAATGGGTATTGTGGCAGCGATAATTTCGGCCGAAAACCCGATTTGTGTAGCCACGTGCTGCCATACGGCTGTGCAAATTTCTACAGTAGCGGCTTCTGCCGCTTCCGCTTCTAATATTTGAGTCAAAATAGACTTTTCATATACAACACCCACTACCATGCCTTTCATGCTTGTTTCCAGCATTTCTTTCAATGCCTGTCGCCCACGAGACAATCGCTTTTTTATTACATCCTCGCTGACGCCCTCGTCTTCCGCAATGGCTTTAATCGGCATTTGGTTATAGTAATAGGAAATGATTGCGATACGTTGGTTGGGTGCAAGTGCGTCTAATGCTTTTGTCACCTGTCCTCTGTCTTCTTTTTTGAGTAAAAAATCTTGGGGGATGAAGTCTATGTCTGTGTCAGCTACGCTGGACATGACGGCTTCTTTTACTTCGTCGTTCTCATAATTTTCATAAAAAGGCTGATTTTGCTGTTTGCGCACAAAATCTACGCATTTGGATTTTACAATGCGATTCACATACGCCACCAACGCCTTTGGGTCTTTTATCGCGTGCAAATTTTTATATAGGCTGGTCATCACTTCTTGTGTAATGTCTGCGGCGTCTTGTTCATTTTTTGTAATGCGCAACGCGGTGTTGTATGCCGGCCTAAAAAAATAGTCGTAAATTTGGACAAAGGCACGTTCGCCCGTTGCCCCTTCTTGCTTGGCGCACTCCACCAAGCTACCTAAAACAGTATGTTCCACAATATAACCCTCACAGTTTGCTATGGTCTTATCCCCTATACTGAATAGGACGTATGAGTCAGCGAAAGGTGACTATTATTTTAGCGTGTTTTAGTTAGAAGTTTAAATGGGACAAATAATGGTATAAAGCGTTTAAAAAAGCCACGCAATTTGCGTGGCCTAAATTTCTATTGATGATGTTTTAATCCATGCCGTCTTCGGCGGCGGCAGAAATCGGTTGGTGCGAAAAATCAAAAGCAGATTTTTCACACTTATTCTACATAAGAAAGGAATGTAACCATACCAAACGGATCAATGCTGTAAGTCGTAAACGGCAATATCTCGTTGAAGAAGGTGATTGGTACGTAAATGACGCCATCTACGTTGCTTGGTGCAGACTCTAACGAGCGTTGTAACATGCCGATTACTTCGTATTCGTTAAAATATGTGCGCATTTCTATGATAACGCGTGTATGGTTCCATACCTCAATGCGCATTCCTATCGCGTCCCAGTTGTAGGCGATGTAATAACCCAGTTGGTCTTCTACGATATTACGCAAAGGCATCATTAGTAGGTTATAGCCGCCTTCCATATGGTGATATTCCAGAGGGGATACCATTGCGCGGCGTATATTGCTGCCGCGCAACTCTATGGATTGTACACCATTGCTTGCGCTAGACAGTTGAAATTCGTCAAACAGGAATACGATGCCGTCGTTGGTGACATAGAATGCACGGCTGTTTAGATTGACCGACCGTGCCGCATAATAACGCGCGGGGTCACGGCGTACTCTTTCTGCCAGAATGCGCTCGCCCAGGGAAACCACATCTTCCATTTCCATGGCTTCGTTTGCGGTAAGCGGCCAACCCGAAGACATATCGAAGTTGACACTTCTGACCAACGTACGTGAAACGACGGATGAAACCTCTGCATATATAACGATAGATACAACATTGTTTGCGTGATTGGTATAATGCTCGTGCGTGAATCTGATTGACCGCGCCCGCATGTGGCGCGCTTCACTTATCATTTGCGTGACCGCATCGTTTATTTGCGAATTAATATGATGATGTGCCGGGAATGATGTGGGCACGTCGGGAACATAACCCAGAATATCCATACCTTCTTCACGGCGAGTAAGTGGCCGCTGGGATAGGGAAAATGCTGTGGCATTTTGATTCTGTCCAAATACTATGTTTGGATGGTGAACGGTATGGTTGTTGAATTGATTGTTAAACTGCTGTATATGATAAGGTTGCTGTGTGCCATTATTATTTTGTGGTGGTGATGGTGGTTGTGCGGTTGGTGACTCGGGGTCAGGTAAGGGTAACGGAATGATTGGAAAGTACGACAGCGAACCGTCCCCTGTGAAGCCATCGTTGTGCGCAAAAACTGTGGTTGGCATCATTAAAAAAATAAGTAGTACAATTGGCAGGAATAATTTCCTTATGAACCTCACGGATTCACCTCCAACGTGTTGATTTAAACGATGTTTTACCCGCTAATTGAACCATTATAATGACGCTATTGCAATTACAAATGGATTACATTTATATGTTAGATTTTTTGCAAAACCAAAAAAATAAAGTTGACATCATTAGCGCATTGGTGTAAGATTCTGTCAAAGAAGCAATTGTAATGTCGCGTTTGCGCGAAAAACATACGACAATCGGTTATGACCGCATATCTTCAAGGCGAAGACAGATGGGCTTCGCTTTTTTTGCTGTGTGTTTATGGGCCAACACCTAAGTGTTCTTTCAGTGCAGATTCAGTGCAGATTGCAGCAATTGCGAAAAGTTTACATTTTGTTTTTCAGCTAAATTTGGCATATAAAAACCTCTGCACGATTATAGAAAAATCATGCAGAGGCTTTTGTTTTGTTTCGCTACGCAGGTAGGAATTCTATGTTGATATTCATATCCATGCCAGCGGCTAGCCGTTTTAGGGTTTTAATGGATGGGTTGGCTTGGCCTGTTTCCATGCGGCTGATGTCGCATTGGGCTATGCCTGTTTTTTGGCTGAGTTGCACTTGCGTTAAGCCTTTCGATTTTCTGGCACTGATTAGTGTGCGGTAGGTTTCTTGATGGGAATGATCCGGGGTGGGTTTCATGGGGTTGTTGTCCTTTCATTTTACGTATTTGTGAGTACATATTTGAGAAACGCGAGGCAAGGAACAAGACAAAGAGACTGGGGGGAGGAATGTCGCTCTGTCCTGTACACTACCTCGCGCTTTTTTCTAAAGTTAAGGGATGACTGCTTTCGCTGCCATCCCCTTGTATAATTTTGATGATTTCAACTAATTGCATTTTGCAATTAGTTGAATTGGGTTTTTACTTCTTTGATTCGATGTTTCAGCCCGCTTATGCAAAGTACATGACATATTATACTTATACGGGCTTGTTTATTTGGTGCGTTTTTTTGTTTCATGTTTGATTACTACAAATGATGCCACTGCAATAATCATTGCTAAAGCGAATAGTAACATGAATTGCATTACGTTGCTTTCCACATCGGTTTGGGGCATTAGTGCTACTGCGTCTGCTACTTGGCTTGTAGCTACACTTACACCAGCTACTGCCGCGACTGCGCTTACTGCATCAAAAGCAGCCAGCGGTACGTTTTCATCATAAATCCATATTTCTTGCGCTTCATCCCATGTCCATGCACCCAACGGGACACCTGCATCGTCAAGTTCTATCCACATATCGCCGTATTGTACCAATTGGTTGCCTGCGATGGTTGGATTTGGTATGGCTGTGGATATGTTGCCATCTGGGGTGATGGTGTCGTTGATGCCTGACCATGCGTTGGTGATGTCGTTGGCTGCGCCTTGGTTTGCTGTGTCGTTTGATATTTCTTCATTATCTTGATTGTTGTCAGTTTGGTCGCCTTGGTTGTTGCCACTTTGACTACCGGGTTGGTTTCCGCTTGGCTGATTATTGTCAGGTTGATTTGTGCTAGGCTGGTTGCTTGTGCTGTCGCCGCTGTTTGAATCTTCTGATTCTGAACCAGTGCCTGTACCCGCGCCTGTATCTGAACCAGTACCGGGGCTACCAGCTTGTGATGCGACTACGTTTACTGCAATGATATGAGATGTTACGGTTGTAGATGGGTTTATTGTTGCAGTAGCTACTACGTGGAAGTTGTGCATACCAACAGTAAGGTCTGTTGGGATAGCAATGCTGGCAGTGATTGCGTCTGGTATGGCTACGCCGTTTCTATACCATTGGTAGGTTAGGGTCGCGCCTGCTGTTGCAGTGGCGGCTATAGTGAGGTTGCCGCTGATTTGACCTTGGGTTACTGTGGCTACACCGTTTATGAGGTTTGTGCCTGTGGCTTGGGGTTGTAGGGTTATTTCAAGTTCTGGTGCTTCCGTTGCTGGTGGAGTTGGTACTCCCAGCTCTTCTGGCTCTTCCGGCGTCCATGGGTTTCCGTCTGCATCTTCTACTTCGCCGTCTTCGTTAATGCTGCCACCTGGAGGAACAAGAATGGGTTCATCGCCGCCCGGTGGGGTTACTGGGATGTTGCCGTCGCTATCGGGGTTGCCTACAGTTGAGCCATCAGGGACGTTTATATTGCCGCCGCCTGGTAGTTCTACGTTTGCGCTACCGTCTGGATTTTCGGTTACTGTTGAACCGTCAGGGACATTAATATTTCCGCCGCCTGGTAATTCTACATTTACACTGCCGTCTGGGTTTCCGGTTACCGTTGAGCCATCTGGTGCAGTTACACTTCCACCGCCACCCGGTAGAGTGGTGGTCACATTGCCGTCACTGTCTGGAGGAGAGGTCACTACGCCGTTAGTGTCAACACTATGTCCCGGTGGAACTTCTACGGTTGTTGTGCCATCAGGGAGGACTACTATTGCGCCATCTGTATCGGGGTCGGGGTTTGGTAATACTATTGAGCCGGGAGGGACTGTTATTGGGTCTGTTTCGCCAGGCATGGTGATATCAACCGTGCCCGCACCGTCTGCACCGGGGGTTTCAACTCTTGTGCCACCTGATACAGTCACTGTGCCATACCCTGGGATTCTAACTTCAACAGGTTGGTCACCTGTAGTAGTGGCATGATAGTGATTTATAATTACATCTTCACCAACAGTAAGGTTTCCATTATCGCCCCCATTATAATGTCTCAGGCTTTCAATTGAACCTCCTGTAATACTGCCATTTGGTGTTGCGGCTATTACAAAATCATAGTTGCTGTCCCTTTCAGAAGCAGTTTCACTGTGATTATTTTCAATTATTCCTCCTGATATATTTACAATAAGACTGTTACCATGAAGCCCTACAGCAGCACCGTTCCAGCCATGTGCGAAATTGTTATAAATGCGGGGAGGGTTGCTATCATCAGGTTGTGACATATTAAACACACCGTTATCAAAGCGAAGTGCAACGTTTGTAAACCCTTCGTTGTAGCGAATTGCCCCGCCAGTGAAATTAAATGTACCACCAAAAGAACCGACCCCTGCACTGCCTGTATCATGGCCGTCAGTCCCTCCTGTACGTCTATCTTCGACGTGATTTCTCTCAACAGCACCGCCCGACATATTAAATATCGCACCGCGCATGACTTCGACGCCACCGCCAAAACCTCGTGCACTCGCCGCTATCCAAGGAAAAGACGCATTACCTATCGCATGGTTGTTATCTATTGAACCACCTAACATAGTAAATACGGGTCTGTTGGTAGGGGTAGCAGGATAATCTCCAACAACACTTACACCTCCACCACGTATTGCTTGGTTTGAATATATATGCGCAGTTCCACTCATGTAAAAAGTTGCATTGCTGGCAATTCGTACACCACCACCGCGATTGGCAAGGTTTCTTTCTATTGTACCGCCAGACATTGTGCCTGTTGCATTGTTAATGAGAGACAGACCGCCACCATTGACAGCAATATTATGAGATATTGTGCCGCCAATCATCGTAAATGCTGCATTGACTGACCTTATATCAATAACGCCACTGTTGCCGGCTCGGTTGTGGCTTACGGCACCACTAATCATATTGAAGTGGCCGCCGCTGACAAGCACTACACCTGTATTGTTGTTTATGCCTCTGATGGTACCGCCGTCTAAGTTAAATGTTCCACCAGCCCCGAATACTTCTACACCGCCACCTTCCGGCCATGTCGGGTCACTTACAGACCATCCAGCAATATCGCCTGTACGGTGGCCTTCCAGGATAATTCCTGCACCAATTGTTAATGTACTGTTTACTTGCCGCATGTCAAAATGTCTGTGCGCACCAGCCACTACAAGCGTTACATTCCCGCCGCTAAATGAAATTGTTTCATTTGCATTGGCTGGCAATGTAATTGCCGCGGTAAGTTCAATAACATCGCCGTCGTTTGCACTGGCTAATGCGGCTTGGAGTGTAGCCAAGTTGTTTGCTTGTGCGTTGCTGGTTGCCATAATTTGCACAAACTCCACGCGTAAATGCCACGGAAATCAATTTTCAGCTTAAGCGAAAAGCGGAATCAAATTATCGGGGTCAATTAAGCAGTCAAGCATAATGTTTGAGAACGGACGCTTGTTTTTAGAAAGTTCTTTGTATCGTCTAAGATGGTTGAGGGCAATTTTACGAATAATATTTAAGTTTTGTTGACCATCTTTATTCAAAACACGGCAAAAATCCTCGCCAAAGTGAACATCAAGCATCCAGTGCATGGTCTCGACAGACCATTCAAGTCGTGCATGTTTTAGCAAATCTTTTGCAGTTAAAGCACGGCTTGAAATAAAATAGTGCCACTCGTTTGTAGCTCCATCGGGGGTAGTTACTACGCGGTTAATTGCACCAATACATGCCAAGTTGACCCATTCATTGCCACTATATATCCAACCTATGTCTGGTGTTGTAAATGCAACTCTGCTTTCTATACGCCCACGGTTTTTCTCCATTGTTTCAGCGGTGTCCATTTCCATACGCAAGTCTTCGTCTTGGATATAGGTTTCAATCTCTTCTTTTAAACCCTCGTGATTGCCTTTAACATTCAGTAAGTAATCGGCTTTTTGTTCAACTATTGCTTTTGCAGTTTCTTTCTGGCAATTCAACGCATCAGCTACTACTATACAACCTTCAAGATTTAACATTGCAATAAGCTCTCGCATGGCAGGTATTTCATTGCTTTTATCGCAAACAGCTTCCTGCCCAAAGGTTAGACCTAGCTCCGCTATATGTGCACTTACTATATGAAGTGCACTTTTATAATTAGCCATTTTCCCTGTTGAACGCACTGTTTTCCCATCAAAAGACACCGTATGTCCTTTTACTCCATTCGGTAACAGCGATTCCACCCATTTAGTAAAACACTCGTTTAGTGATTTCGGGTCAATCAGACTTAGTAAACTT
>Ga0123352_10013212_pt1 | contig 13098 bp, 11 predicted proteins | sample TergutLab28metaG_FD_89700 | JGI IMG/M metagenome (GOLD analysis project Ga0123352, IMG submission 89700) | Labiotermes labralis P1 segment gut microbial communities from Petit-Saut dam, French Guiana - Lab288 P1 | ecosystem: Host-associated > Arthropoda: Insects > Digestive system > Gut ... | reverse complement strand
TTTTTTTTTTTGTTTTTGAATTTTTTTGGGTTTGGTTTTTTTTGGTGTATGAGGGGGGGGGGGGGGGGGGGGGGGGGGGGGGGGGGAGGGGGATGGGGAAGGGTATGGTATCACAGGAGGCTGATTTACTAATGTTGTGTTATAAAAGGACATCCAAGCCACTTGCAGTGCTGTAATTTTACATTTCCAAAGAGTTTCCAAACTGTACAAGGCATTAAGCTGTGGAAATATGAATTCAGCTAAAACCTCACAGTCATAACAACATCCTAAAAATTTTGTTTCAGGGATGTAGATAAGACATATTATTGGAACAGCAATCTCTAATAAACTGTTTAAGGCACAAACTTGATTACCCTCAGATAGCCAAGCCAAAGCTTGTAAATATTTCTTTATCCCATGCATGTGTTGTGTTCCAAACACTGAAGTCTTCCTGATTTAACCACTATAATGACAAGAGGAGAAAACTGCAAGGTGTAGATATACACAGCAACAATTCTCTCGATCTTTCTGTTACTTCCCTCACTTACTATATTTGTTTACATAATTTATGGCCCTTTTTACCCAAAAATTCATATCTGACAGTAGGGATGCATAAACTAAGAAAAGACAACTCTTCATAATACAATTTTACATGCTTGATCGAGGTTTTACAATTGCATGTGAGAAAAAGTGCAATTCACAATTTTTTCAGTGTAATTTATAACCATCAATCTGATCAGTTGTGGAATATTATATTTTTCCATGTTTCACACTACCAAATTACTGGGGTCCTTTTTATTAGTGTGTCAACATAAAATCCCACAGAGCCAGAGCTGCCTGATAGGAGAAAAGAATAGTCAGCCACTGCCAGTTTGGTTGGCAGGGTTTATATAAGCAGGAATAACAGGGTTAGCACATTCAGCCAGAGACCATAAATACAAAAGGTGACACATCTGGGCAGTGGCATGCTAGTTGTAGTGTGTGGTAGGAACTTTCACTGTCACTGCAACATAATGAATGTGTGTAAAGATCTTGTGGGCTACAGGATGACAAATAATTGCTTCATGCTTATATAAACTGTAGACAAATATATACAGACAGCCAGGATATACATGTCTATGGACTCCATGCAATTTCTTAATGAGCATCAACATGAATATATATCTTAATCTTTAAGTTCTTGGATAGCAAACTGTAAGACAAAAGATTCTGCACCAAACAATAGCAAGCATTACCTGACTTCAATCTGCTCTTAATTTCCTCCTCAATAGAATTTTGATTTGTTGAAGTTGTTCCCAAATATTTGAACTATTCCACCCTTTCAAAGGAACTATTATCAGTTTTCATACTGTGACTTTATCCTGCATTCTGATCTCCAGACATGACCATGTAATTAGTTTTATCCGCATTTACTTCTAGTCCAATCTCCCTACTTGCCGCTATCAAAGCTTCTGCGTTACAGTATGTACACTTCCTCCCAATATATTAACAACATTGGCATAAACCAGAAGTTGATGTGTACCATTTAATTTCAAGCCATCCTGGTTTACCTGAACCCTCCTAACAGCATACTCTAAAGCAAAGTTGAAAAGCAATGGCAATAGACCATATCCTTGTTTCAAACCATTCCTAATAGGAAACATGTCGAACAAATTCCTGCCTACCCGGACTCTGCTATATGTTTCAGTCAGACACATTTTTATTAGCCTTACCAGTTTCATGGGGATACCAAACTCAATGAGAATATTATATAAGTCCTCCCTCCTAACCGAATCATAAGTTTTCTTGAAGTCTATAAAGAGCTGATGCACTGATTCACTGTATTCCCATTTTTTTTCAAGTATTTGACGAATGCAGAATACATGATCAGTAGTTGAACTGCTGCTTCGAAATCCACATTGATGATCCCCAATAATTTCCTCTGCATATGGAGTTAACCTTGACAGCAGGATGTTGGATAAAATTTTGTATGTAGTTGGCAAAAGTAATACGCCCCTATAATTACTACAATCTGTTTTATCACCCTTCTTATAGATAGGTACTATGATCAACTCCTTCCTATCCTCAGGCAATTCCTCCTTATTCCAAATACAGAATGGACCAAAAGTAGGTATACAGAGGTTGGATGCTATACTCCATACTATATACTGTATACCTACTTTTGGCCCACTCTGTCAAAATAATAAGTTTATGAATCTCACAGTGAATTGTTCTACCCTATGCCTTAATCAATTCTGCTGGTACTTGATCAATACCTGGTGATTTGTGACTCTGGTACTTGATCAATACCTGGTGATTTGTGACTTTTTAGCTTTTCAATAGCCAACTCAACATCAGAGGCACTTAGCTCAGGTACTAGTGGTTGTGCTGTGTGTATTTCTGTCTGCCTAACATCATTTATCCCGTGTACCTTCAATATCTAGGAGAAACAGTTCCTTCACCTAGCCAAAATACTGTGGGAGTTTGCAACCAAATCACCTTTGTCATCCTTCACTATATTAGTTCTAGGCTGGTACCCCTTCTTAAAGTCATTGATGCCCCTATACAAGTCCCTAATATTTTTGATCTTACTGTTAGTTTCAAGTTCCTCAATTTTAGCTTTCAGATATGCCTTCTTTTTGTTCCTGAAATGTTTGCTAGCATCATGTCTTACACTGTTCAGATTATCTACATTGTTTTGGCTTGGGTCATGTATCCACTGCATTTTAGCATGCTTCCTTTGATCTAAAAATCCTAAACATTCTTCATCAAACCATGGTTTATTATACTTCAATTCTTGCAGAGCTATACTCTCTTTAGCTGAGGTTTTGATGTTTTCTTTAGTGCTCTTCCAAGCCCTGTTCATGTCCTCATCATCACTTAAGTTCTCCAAAGCTGTAAACCTGTTTGTAATCTCAATCTGATACTGTTTCCTAACCACCAGCTTATTTAGCTTCCTCAGATTAGATTTTTCCCCATCAGACCTCTGTGCTGCTTGTTTACTTACTGCCAATCTTTCCCTAACTTTTGCAACCACCAGATAGTGATCAGCATCACAATCAGCTCCCCTGAAACTTCGTACATCTAGTATGCTCAAATGCCATCTCCTGTCTATCAATATATGTGATCAATCTGGTTGTGAGTCTTCCCATCTGGAGAGGCCCAGGTGTACTTATGAATGTTTCGGTGTGGGAACATCGTGCTCTTAACAACCAGATTTTTTTGATGTGGCAAAGTTTACTGTTCTAACACCATTATCATTACTATCCTGATGTAGACTCTCATTTCCAATTGTCAGTCTGAAATATTCTCTCTCCCCACTTTTGCATTAAAATCTCCTAATAGAATTTTCATATGGTACTTAGGAAAATGATAAAAAATCTGCTCTAATTCCTCTCAAACACTGTCTTTTGAATCATCACTTTTCTCCTCACTTGGTGCATGCATATATAGGACAATGAAGTAACACAAGCGACCTCTCAGAACTATATATGACACCCTATTGCTAACAAACTCTGCTCTCTTAACTGCTGATACTATTCTGTGGTGCACAAAGAATTCTGTTCCCAATTGATGATTCTCAATTCCTTTTCCATAGAAAAAAATTATAATCCCCTGCTCTTTCCATTTCCTCTCTGTCCCACCTAACCTCCTGCATACTCACTAAATCTAATTTATATCTAGCCCATTCTCTGGCTGCTGCTGTAAATAAACCTGTCCTGTACAGGCTCCTAACATTCCAAGTACCAAATCTCTTGTCCCTCTCTCGTTGCTTAGGTCGTACCAAAGTATCAGTCCAGGTCCGAGGCTTTGTCAGTGAATATTTCATAACAAAATACGTTTTAATTGGGAAGAGTTGTTAGCACCTTGCCCAACCCCAAGCTGGAGGATCACCCCTTGTTGGCTGTCCGCGACTGCTTATTCAATATATTCGCAACTACCCTCCATATTGGAGGCCATTCCTCCATCCGCAACCTGAGGTTGTGCCATGCCGTGGTGACAGGGACCCACTTATCACATGGCCAAATATCACTTAATGTCTACTATTTTCCTTCTACAATAACCCTCCCAGTCCTGACTAATGACATTGGTAGGTCCGCATACATTCTGTGAGCTGATGAAATGTATCATGTTTGCACTACATCAAGAAACAATGACACATATCCGAACTGATGATACACAAATATGCAGGCTGACAGCACATGAAGTTCAAAATTACATGAATAATTACATACATGCATATCTACTTAACAAACAAATTAAGGCTAAAAGATGGAGGTAAAACAGATCATTTAATTCCTTCCCCTCCCTCAGAATTTCTTGTATAAAAGTAGGGGTGTGCAAGTTACGTCAGTACATATGGAGCTTACAAACACAGGATTTTCATAAAAGAATACTGGATTTACTCAAATGCAGGATGAGGTTTTTTCCTTAAATTTGGTAGTTAAATATGCAAGGTCAACTTAAATTTGCATATGAAGCACTGATCCAGACCCACCAAACTGGATTGCTCTGCACTGGACCATGCACAGCCAAACCAAGGCCTGTATCACCAAATTGTAAGTGATAACTCAGCTTTTCTGACACATTATGCAGCACTGAGTGGTAATTCCTTACTGACGTTTTGGGACAACCTATCAGTCCCATCTTCATGAGTCAAGAAATCCACAAGACAGAACAGAGGTTGACTAAACTTAACTAACACAATCTTCTTTTTTTTGGGACTTGTCCATCATCTAATTTGTTAATGAAGCAGGGCATTTCCAAAGCCAGCTTGGTTTTCATTTTTAGACAAAGAAGTACCTAAATTGGTGGACCCCTTACATTTAACTATTCTTAATCATTGGGTACTACAAACACAGTAACTTGTTTAAGATATGCAACTGAGAACTGATCTAGTATAAGGAGAGCAACAGGAAAATGGCAACTGAAAAATTAAAAATTAACTACAAGGTTCAAAATAAAACCTGGACCAATCAACAAATTAAAAACCATAAAAACAGTCATGAACTCAGTGTGATCAGATCACGGAAAAGACAAAAGTCCAGAACTCTTGTATTAAAATTCTTAACACCATTAACACTATCTGTGGAGAAAATTGTGAAAATTCATGGTTTCAAGTACAAACCAAGAAATATAAATGCACTATTTAGTCAAGGTGGATCACAATGGCATGGCAGTGCATCTCACATCTCACCAGAAGTGGCTGTGAAGTGTTTTAAGAAGTGCATACATCAAATGCAGTAGATGGGACTGATGACGATATGTTGTGGAATGAGAGAGGAGAGGATGGGGATGTTAGGAGTATGAGGAAATTAAGGCACTGACTGTGAAAATGGAGACAGTGATATTGATTGGTACAAGTAAATAGAATCTGACATGCTTTGTGTATGAAATTAATAGTAAAATATTTTTTTAGCAGACATTTTATTTTTGGGGATCGACTTAGATTTGGATACATATTCTCTTGGCAGAAGTTTTATTTTTGGGGGAGTCATCTTAGACTAGAGTTGTCTTGCATTTGGGTAAAAAGAGTAAATGCTTTCAGAAAACCCATGTGTACAAAGAAAGTGAACACAGACAAATGATGCATGCAAAACATTTCTGAAAGTTTGTTTTTCATACCACCCACCATACAATAGAATTACACGCCAGTTTTCTGCCCGAAGGCAATAACAGTAATGATGTCATAATTTCTAATAGTCATTCCAAAATATACAAGGTTGAAATAGTTTACTTCTTTTGTGAAAACCTTGTATTCTGCTCAGTGCTTGATTATTAGCTTACAGAGCACAAAAATAAATGACCCCTCACTCAGAAACCAACTAATAACAGAAGCTCCTCTCTCACCTCCTGTCTTTGCTGCTCCCTCAGCCTTGAGCTGTGCAAGCAATGATGTTCTCTCTGCCTGCAAAGTTCTGCACAGCTTCTGCAGCTGTGCAAGCTGGCGAGTGGCTAATGCAAGTTCACCATCCCTCTGCTGCTTGTCTGCTGCCATCTCCAGCAGTGCCTGATGACTCTTCTCCCAGCGTTGTTTCCATGATGATGTTTCTTTCTCCAATTTACAAATTTTCTTAGACATCTACAACAAAACAACTGCAATGAAAGTGTACAGTATGGGGCAAAAAATAAGCAGCATGAGCTCTTCGAATGAATGCTGAGTATGTGTCTGTTACTAACCAAAGGTCTTGAGGTGGTAACAGTCATGCAGCTCATCAATAAATTACCTGCATTGTATGGAACCACAACAATCACTACAATGTTCACAATGGTCTGCCACTGGGTCATATCCTGCACCAGACAAATACCCTACTTCCCTCAGATCTCTTTTAATATCATCATCCAACTATGCTTATGTCTTCCAACTAAAATTCTGACTGAACTTCTCAAGCTACATTACTCGACCATCACTCTTTATTTAATCTCGAACAATATGCAGTGAAGGATATGAATTTTGATGCTTCCATTTATGCAGTTTTCTTCAGTCTCTTGTTTCTCTCTCTCTTTTGTACACACACACACACACACACACACACACACACTCATTGGCTGCGTTCTCAATACCCATAAAGTACAAAAAGTAAAATTATAATTTTATATGATATATGTGGGTGGAGGAATAGCTCCATGCATTCCTAACCTCAGTAATAACAGAGGTAACTGAATTGTATTCACTTTTAAACAGGACAGAGGGGAATAAATGATACTGTACTGAATGAGCACAAGGATTCCCTGAATTCAAGCTTATCTTAACACATTCGAGATGGGCCAGGAATGCATATGGGGTACCAGCTGGCCAAAGTCATGAAATGTCAGTTGTGTGCCTAAAGAGAAACATGGATTGATGTCCTTTCAGAGATATGTGAAGATTTCGTGGCAGAACAAAGGGGAAGACTGCTTCACTTTGATATTCATGCTCACTGGTAGACAATTCAGTAGTATACAGAGTTTATGCAAACCTCAAATATGCCAGTTTGAGTCATGGTATCAGCATGTATTCCCCCCCCCCCCTTTCTTTTGCATATACAGCATTGCACAAACACTAATTTAAACATTATACTATTCGACTACAAGTTTAGAAAGTACTGGCAAGGCCACAAGTGCAAGGGAAGCATGTATTTCTAATATTTCTCTGTAATTTCAAAGGAATTCTGATTTAGAGGTTATATGTTTCTAAACAGAACATCCATAAAAAGTTCTGTTTCTTAAAATGTACCACCAATCTCTAAACGAATCCATACTGAGAAGGATTCAAGCAGTCTGTGGATCAAGCTTAGGGAATCTGGACATTAAGCTTTTAAAGACCTCAGATCCTCACAACATGCCTTTTTAAGGACCAACACACTAATTCATATTTCGTATAGGTAAAGATAATAGGAAATAGATGGCAAGATGAAGTGAGGTAGGATGGAAGACTAGTTGGTGGAAAAGGGTGGAAGGAAAGGGTACATAACAGAGAGGAATGGAAGAAGCCCCTGAGAATGGCAAGGAATCATCGCAATCTGCACGTGCCAATGGAATGAATGAATGAATGATAGGTAAAGGTAAAATCATCCCATGACATACCTATGTAGGCACAGAGGGGAGGTGGAGGTATAGCTCCCACCCAATGTCAACCCAGCACTAGGAAAAGATGGGTGATCAGCACCATGCTCTGGTTGCTTTACCCCTGGGAAAGATCTAGGCTGGTGGAACTGGGATTCAAGCCCCAAACCATACAGCATGTAACGAGCCACCATACAAACTATGTCATCCTGGACAGCTTAATTAATAAAGGTAAAAGGTGAAGGTTGTCCTGTAACATGCCATGGCCACACTACAGATGGAGGTAGTAAGTCAATGCTATACTCCAACCACTTTATCCCAAACAGAACAATGTCAGTATCAATAGCACAGAAGGCTGGGTGGGATGAAGTGCCAGTCTGGACACCCACAACCAGAGTTCAAACTCCAAACCAACCAATCCACAGCAACTACGCTATCTTGGTCTGACATCTTATTAATAATAGTTACTAAATACCAATTAAAATTGGTATTTAGTAACAATGGACACTTCACATGAAGACCTACTGCATTTGTGCATGCAACTTATGCATGATGCATTAAATATTCAGTAGAATGTTTCAAATAAAAGCTGCAGAATAAAATGAAATATTTGTGCTCAGCATTCTTACAGAATTGGAAATCATTAAACAAAAGCAAGCAGACATGAAAGGAAGTGTCCTGCTGTGCACATACATTGTAACTTTCTGAAACAGTCATATACCTGTGGTCATTTGAACATACTAGTTTTTTTGAATATGCAGCATGTAAACTACAAGAAAACACAAAAGGTTCAACTGACCTTCTCCATTTCTCCTTTAAACCCTCCAAATACCTCGTTACTCCTGGTCAATGCATTCTGAAATTCATCATATTTGTCAGTATAGAGACTTATCTGACTCCTTAAATTCATTTCTGTTGTTTGCAGTTCTTGACATTTTGCTTGATATTGAGTCATATCCTGAAAATGAAAGACCAGACAGTGAAAAACTTATCTTAGGAATAAGATTATAATGTTCTCAACCATGTGAATGGAAGACAGACAAAAATAACATGGGTTGCTGCTGCTACCCTTTACAAGAACAGCACTCAAACACATTAACAGGAAAATGAGTCACATTTGAAGCAGCAATACAGTGACAGAACCCACTATTAACTGATGTATCCTCACGGATGGTCAAAGACCAAAAATGAACCTACTTTCAACTCTTGACCCTTCCTGCACATTCTCAATCGTAAACCTTTCCCCTGACACTAAAGAGAAATATTTGAAATCAGTCACTTTAGCCATTCTTCAGCTAAGGTAATTGACATAATTTACACATCCATAAAACCACCACAATACAGAGTTCCTCTTTAATAGTGGATACTTACTCCAAAGGTAAAGAAATTCCTGACTTTTACAGAACATAAAAGCTCATTACCATGGTTCACAAACATCCACCACTGCACCATATCCTCATCCAGTTTAATCCAGCCTGCCCTTCCACATCCTGTTTCTCCACCACCCAGTTTCATATCAAACTCCCACACATACACCTAGTCTCACACAATGTCTCTTAGTCTGACATCCCCATCCACAACTTGATATATAATTCTCACTTCTCCACAATTAGAAGACACTCCATGGAGCAGAATCCCTCTTGAGAAACCAACAATCACTAAGCCTGTTAATCCCAAACCACCATTACAAAACTTGAAGTTTCAGTATGATGTTTACAGGTACCTACCATCAGACCCTATCCTTAGCCAGATTAGTCCAGTCCATTCCACTGCATCCTCCGTCTTTACGACTTGTTTTAATATTATAGTCCCCATGCACGAATGGGTCTCCGAAGTACCAACAGTCTCTTTCTTTCAGCTTCCTGGCTACTATTTCGTATGCACTTCAGACCTGTCCCACATGCCTTACATGACTTACCAATCGCCTACTCCTCTAATTTGATCAGCCTGATAATATTATACGAACAGTTGAATTATAAAGCTCATATTCCTGTTACTTCCTTCCTCTAATATCCAAATATTCTACACAGACCCTGTTCTCAAACACTCTCAAATCAAGTTTTTTTTTTTTGGTGACAGATCAAATTTCACACTCATCATAGCAAGAAGTAAACATGTATTTTAAACAACTTTCCCTGCCTGCAAACACAAATAAATAAGTATAAATACCATATATATCAAATATATACCACAAGAAATTTCTCTTAATTTATATCTACAAAAAATTGGGGACACCTTATAATCACTGACAGTTACACATGTCCTGTGTGTGTATTTTCTTGAAAACTGAAGATGAGAAGGGTATTATGTATTATGTTCAGGCAATTACAATAAGTATTATCTATAAACTAATCTGTATCCAACATATTAATATCATATACTTATTCCAAAACACAAAATTTCTTTAAAGAACAACAAATGATCAATCTCATACAAATACAAGCATAATGGTACCAGGTCCACCCCATGGTTCAGAGCCCAGGCTAAGCTACAGGCCTTCTTTGCCAATCATTATTCTCATCACCATCTGGGGTAAAAGAATCTGCCTTGAAAGTGAAATCAGTTCTATTTCACTGCCTAGTTGAGCACAGCCAGACATCAACAAATTAAGAATTGTCAAAATATGTAGCAACACCTCACCACAAGCAGCTGCTGTTTCTCCTGCAGAAGGATCTCCTTTTCAGCAGCCATCTCCATTTTAGCCTTTGCCAATTTGGCATCAGCCAGCTGGGCTTCCAGATGCATCTGTTTAGTGACCTTCTCTACTTGCTGAAATGTATGGTCACCATCATCAATCCACCAAATTACATTTTTAATGTTATTTAATAAAACATCTACAATTTAAAAATATTATTTAGCAATAATGAACTGTAAATAAGTACTGCAGACCCTCATACAAACAGACTAACAGGGTGAGTGGGTGGTCTGACAATGCCAATTGTCTGGTACATAGACCATGTGTGTATGTGTGTGTGTGTGTATTTTTTTTTATTATAATACTACATGCTAGGTTTTTACATTTTCTATTCATAACTAGGAAGTGCCGATGTTAACATTTGTGTTTGTACGGCATGACCTTTACAGTAGAAGAATTATTATTACGTATTAATTAGACATGTATAACTTATATCTCGTTGGCTCTGCACAAAATTCTTAAGGTAGCAGTTGCAGTAAGGTTCTTTAAACAAGTGTTACAAGTCTATTTGTTTGGTAAATGTGAGGAAGGGTTTCAAATGTTTACTTGTTAACTCCTCGTTGCTAACTGGCCAGCTCCCGGTTTTTTTAATTTCCTGCTTAAGTAAGTCTCTTTGTTTTTTATGGCGTGTGCAGTTGTTGAGTATGTGATCTAGAGTTTGGTCCTCCATGTTACAGGGGCAGGTTGCTTTTTCTGTTATTTTAAATCTGTGGAGGTACGCCTTGGTTTTATCGTGACCAGTTACCAGTGCCGTGAAGTTCGGGTTTATTTTTATTCTGCGGTGAATCCTGTCCTGTACGTTTGAGAAGAACTGTTTAGTTATGGCAGCCTTATTACATCATTCCCATTCTTCTTGCCATTTCAGTGTGGCTTCTTCTTCAAGTTCACTGTATAGAGTGGTCTTGGGAATTCTGTCGAAGACGACTGGAATATCTTTGTTGCTAGCTGCGTCTTTGTCGTTTGTAAACATTAGAAATGGTTTCAGGTTTTTCTTTATTAGTTTGTGGTAGCTTGCTGGCCAGTTTCCACATTTTAGGACGTTACTCCTGAGGAGATCTCTTTGCGTTTGTAGTAGTGTGCACTGATTGATCAAATGGTCTGTCATTTGGTCTCCCTTATTGAAAGCACATGTTGCCTGTTCCAGTAACTTGAATCTATGAAGGTAAGCCCTGGTTTTCCTGTGTCCTGTCACCAGTGCGGTGAAGTTTTGGTTTTAAGTCTTTTCGTAACTTTAGCCTGTCTGTCACGTTTGGGAAAAACTGTTTTGTTATTGCTGCCTTCGTACACTTTTCAAATTCTTTTTGCCATTTTCCTATAGCTTCTTCTTCTATTTCTCTGTACAGCGTACTTGATGGAATTCTGTTAAAAGCGATCTCAGAGTCACTGTTCCGCGCCACAGCTTTTGCTAGCCGATCAGCAAGTTCATTTCCGTATGTACAAACATGGGCCTTCACCCAAGAAAACTCTATTGTCCAGTTTGCTCTTTCTAAAGTGGATATCTTCTTCCTTGATTCTTCGATGAGGTAGCTGTGGTTGTTTGCGTTCTTTAAAGAATCTATTGATATTCTGCTGTCAGAGAAAACAGTTGCTGTGCATGAAGTGCTGTCCATATTTTCGATAGATTCTATTATTTCAAGCGTATTAAGAATAGTTAATTGTTCTGCTTGGTTGTTGGAACATCTGTTGTCCAGTTTCAATTTTTGTTGTACTGCTAGTTCCATTCCAACAAATATTGTGATTCCAGATCCAACCCTGTGTTTGTTCTTGCTCCCATCTGCGTATGCCTGAATTGCTTGATTCTAGTATTCATCTACTTCTATGATTTTGACACTGTCTGCGGGGTGTGGCCAGTTCTTGAGTTCCAGTTCTCGGTCAATTAGCTGGGTTTGGCATCCTTTCCCTTTCCTTACATTGTGTTGTTTGATGACCTCTTCGGTTTTAATAATAATAGGAGTCGTTCCTACCAGGATGCATAGTGCTTCAGTAGACGTTGTGCGAAATGCCTTGGCTATTTTTATATTCATAAGTCTTTGTACTCTAATATAATTTTGTTTGTTGTATTCATATTTAATTGCTTCATTCCAGACTGGAGCTCCATATAGTAGGAGGGGCAATATTGCTCCTTTATATATTGTCTTCAGTGCTTCATGTTTTAGACCATATGTTGTTTTTGCCGATTTGGATAAACTGTACGTATTTTGTTTTATTATTATTATGATAAACATGCTGCATTACTTGGAGTAATACTACATGCTGATATTACATGATAGTTTTGTTTGTAGGAAATGCCGAGGCTGACATTTTGTGTCTGTTCGGCATGTCCTTTACAATTGAGGTATTATTATTAACAAAACAATTTAGCAGAGCTCTATATCATAGGTAACAATTTGTGTACATATCCTTGTGACTAGTGTTCCAAGGTTATTGTTTTTGTAAATGTAAGAAATGACTTCAGATGTTTCGTTATTAACTCCTCTTTACTAACAGGCCAGCTCCCGGATTTTAGAACTTTTTCCTTAAATAAGTTTCTTTGTGTTTTATGTAGTGTGCACTTATAAAGTATATGGTCTAGTGTTTGGTTTTCCTTGTTGCAGGGGCATGTTGCACTGTCCATTATCTTGAATCTGTGGAGATATGCCCTTGTTTTCCCATGCCCAGTTACCATTGCCGTAAAGTTTGGGTTTAGGTTTAAACTCAGGTTAATCCCGTCCCGTACGGTTGGGAAAAACTGTTTAGTTACAGCTGCCTTCTTGCATCGTTCCCATTCCTCTTGTCATTTCTGTGTGGCTTCTTCTAACTCACTGTACAGGGTACTCTTTGGAATTCTGTCGAAGACGACTTGTGTGTGTGTGTGTATGTATGTGTGTATGTATATGTGTGTGTGTGTGTGTGTATGTATG
>Ga0123352_10013211_pt1 | contig 13098 bp, 8 predicted proteins | sample TergutLab28metaG_FD_89700 | JGI IMG/M metagenome (GOLD analysis project Ga0123352, IMG submission 89700) | Labiotermes labralis P1 segment gut microbial communities from Petit-Saut dam, French Guiana - Lab288 P1 | ecosystem: Host-associated > Arthropoda: Insects > Digestive system > Gut ... | reverse complement strand
GGGGGGAAGAAATTTCAAGAGTCACAACCAACTGACACCAGTACACCAGGGTATAAGTGGGTTTACTTATAATAGTAGCCAGTCATATCACAGGGACTAGGATAGCATATCTCATATACAGACTAGGCTATGGGCTGGACAATATAGGGTTCAATTCCTGGCAGGAATGTCTTCTTCCCCAAGAAACACCGAAAGCAGCTCTGAGGACCATCCAACTTCCTACTGAATGAGCAAGGGAGGTTCCTTCCTCCCAGGCAAAGCAGCCAGTGTGTGAAAACAACAACATACCATCCTCTAGCACTGAGGTTAAGAAAGGTTGGAGATATTCTTCGCATCTGTCTATATGCTGTCGCAGAGTGGACAGAAACAAAAACCTTTACATATCAGAAAAACAGTGCTTCTTACCAAACACAAATAATAAAACAGGGCTATATTCCCCATTATAGCTAAGACAATAACATAAATGAGAAATCTAAGTAGTGGGTTGTAAAAATTTATCTGCATGAACATACATAAACAAAATACAAGGATGTAAAGTTCACACAGGGCGTGGAAAAAGCCATGCCCAAATTTCGTGAGCTGACAGGGGGGACCATAAAAAAGATTTACTGTCAAGGAACTACATGTCGGAGATGCATCCTTTGCAGCGCTATAGACTGTCAACTGCGTGTTACTGAGGTTGGAAATCAAGCAAAACCACTTAAGTAATCTGAAAAAAAATGTTGTATTTAGTACCAATTTCGAGTAGATGTTCAAATGTACGACCACCAACCTCGATACACGGCCGAAGACGCAGCAGGGACTGACCTGTGCTGAAAAATGCCAGGTTGCTGCCTGATGGTTGTTGCTACCTCAACAATATGGGCAATAAGAGCCACTTCAGAATCAATTGGTAATGTGTAAATCAGGGCTTTAATGTGGCCCCACTGGACGAAGTCCACTGGTGTGAGGTCTGGTGACCTGGGATGCAAAGCCACTGGCCCACAACGTCTGATCCATTGATCGTTGTAAGTGGCAGTGAGATGTTGATTCCGAAGAGGAACTCATTTCCCTTATCACTGAGGCAGCAGTAACCAACAGGCAGCAACCTGGCACTTTTCAGTGCACACATCAGTCTCTGCTGCATCGTTGTTGGCTCCGTATTGAGGTCAGTGGCCATGTCTGAACATCTGCTCTAAATTGGTATGAAATACAACCTTTTTCAGAATACTTCAGTGGTTTTGCTTGATTTCCAAACTTAGTCAGACCCAATATGATGGCCTGTAGTGCTACAAGGACGCATATCCAACAACTGCAGTTAACATATATATATATATCCATCCACCCACCCATCCATCCATATAGTTCCTTGACAATAAATTTGTTTCGTTCCCCCTTATCACCTCATGAAGTTTGGGTATGAAGTATTTTCCACGCCCTCTATAAACAACAATATAAACACTACCTAAGTGATGAAACTTAAATGTCAACACTAAACCTACCATCTAGCACAGGGCGTGACAAATTGCCTTGAAACTAGAAAACAGGTCAAAAATTTCAGGGCCAGACTTTATTCCTTCCATGGACTTTATGTTGTAATCACTAACAAACTTGAACCTTGCACTACTGCTCATGCTTGTACCGCATGCATGCATGTGTCATTCTAATGCATTACAAAATATTCATACACAGTGACAATATTCTTCCAAAATCATACCCCAGTTTGCAAATTTTTTTTATCAAACAAACCATGAAAAGCAATTGAAAATTTAACACAAAAAAAATCTGTAAAAATACAATGAAGCAAAACTCTATTAAATTCACTACTCAAAAATTAAAATACTCTCAAAATTGACTTGAATGTACAATGGACTACTGCCGCCTGCTCACTTTACATTCCCTACCAATAACAGCCAAGATACTTAACACTTCATTCCACACATGTTACTATCATGCCAAACTGATGCTGGTGGTGATGACAGCACTGTTCACTAATGAAGTGATGGCTAAATGATGATTTTGAAACAAAGGAAAAAAATTACAGTTCGTAATGTGGATGTTAGAAATGTAAAGTTTATCCCATGTTTAATCAATCACTATCACGAGCATGTTCCATTACTTTGATGGTATATGTGCATGCATTAATGACTGAGAATTGAATTTCTTAGCCCGCTGACACTGGAATTAAATGCCTGTGTGATGTGCAGAGCACCAAAATTTCAATGACAACTATATAAGGTGGGTTACAATGGCAGTCATCTGCATTGGATGTTTGGCACTTTGAATATCCCAGTGTGGGGTTAGACCAGCCCTGGGGCCCACCCAGCCTCCTGTAAAATGGGTACTGGGTCTTTCCCGGGGGTAAAGTGCGGCCGGGGCGTGCTACTGGTCACTCACCCCCTCCTAGTGCCGCAGTCATGTAAGAGTACAGCTATACCTCTACCCACCCTCTGGGCTACACCGGGCCTGTAACAGGATCACTTTACCTTTCACTATGTGGGTTCAAACAATGATACTGTTAAACTGATTTCAAACGACAGCAAGCTCTAAGAAACCACGAGATTTAAAAATCTATTTTCAGATGTGAAACTGTTAGCCTGAACTAAAATATTGCTGTCAAAACCAGGGTAATAAAAGATTTAAAAATCTCAAATTCCCACACTATAAAGGGTAAGAACTGCACATTAAAGATTAATCCTGTTTTTAAACTCTGAGAACAGCAGCACTTTTGCTGCACTCTACATGCATGCTACTTCTCCCAAATGTAAACATATTACATATAGAACATGGCGAAAGCTTAAAATCAAGAATATGCTACCATACCAGTCAAAAGGTAAATCAGTCCCAGAGGGTTCCAGGAAGTTAAGGTTCCCAGATTATGTGACAATGGCCCAGGATGGCGGTAAGGTTGTCAGCCTTATGCACCAGCCGCCTTTACCCCAAGGAAATACTCCTGGTACTCATTTCTGTTAGGCTGAGTTGACCCCAGGGCAATAGTGGGATTGGAAGGATTACGTCAATGAAAAATTCCAATGACACCATCTGGAATTGAACCAGCAACATTCTGATTTCTAGCAGAGCGCCTTAACCACTGTGCTACTGCCGTCCCCTGCTACCATACCAGTATGTTGCCATTTTCTAACCTACAGGTTGGGTACTGTACTGACACATTATTCACGATGTATATTTTCAGTAAAAGTGGTTGTACTGTCACAGCACTATATATTGGCACAGCACTGTACATTGGCACAGCATTGTACATTGGCACGGCAATGTATATTTTTACACATCTGGATTTACACTCTTCATTTTTTTAACAATTTAAAAAAATACAAGTGTGCAATAAGTATAACTGTTTCCTTTCATTATAAATTTCTTGTTAGTAAATTGTTTATTATATACCAACATATGCACAATAAGTACTGTCAATTTATATGTTTCAGTCATTTAATTAGCACAACAACTAATGCATATACATAAAATTTTTACATTAACACATTTAGAAATCGCTCCAACATGTTTCGATCCTAAGATCATCTTCAGGGAGCTACACTGTTCCTTGTTGAAGTCACATTTTTAAAAACACTCACTGATTAATTTCCTTACATTAACTCTGTGCTGTGGCAGCATATCGTGTTGTGTAAGTCATACGCCGCTGAGAATGCGTCTGACTGTGTGTGTCATGTGTTACGCAGCATGTGACTTTAGCAAGGAACAGTGCAGCTCCCTGACGATGATCTTAGGATCGAAACATGTTGGAGCGATTTTAAGTGTTTTAATGTAAACAATTTTATGTATGTGCATTAGTTGGTGTGCTGATTAAATGATTAAATGATTAAATGATTAAATGCTAGAGAAACCTCAAATCTCACAACAACTCTAAACATTACACATGGCAGAAAATATAATTAGTTGGTGTGCTAATTAAATGACTCTACGAAATGCGTAGTGCAACAATAAAAATATATGTTTCGGTGTTAATACACTATCTTCAGGGAGTCTGTAAGTCATGTTAGCTAAAGTCATAAATCATTAAATGACAAAATACAATGTAGTAATGTAATGTTATGATAAAATCTTGGCAAATGTGGCCGCATACTATTGTACCATAACAACACATTACTATTGGTCATTTAATGATTCATGACTGTTGCTAACACAACTGTAAATTCCCTAAAGATGGTGTATTAACACCAAAACATGTTGCAGTAAAGGTAAATCAGCCCCATTACAGGCCTGGAGTGGCCCAGAGGTTTCCAGGAAGTTAAGGTTCCCAGATTGTGTGACAACAGCACAGGATGGTGGTAAGGTTGTCAGCCTTAAGCACCGGCCGCCTTTACCCCCAGGAAATGCTCCTGGTACTTATTTCTGTTAGAGGGTAAGTCGATCCCAGGGCCATTGTGCAATCGGAAGGATTTTACGTCAATGAAAAATTCCAACGACACCAGCTGGGATCGAACCAGCGACCTTCTGATTTGTAGCGCAGCACCTTAACCGCTGTGCTGCCGCGGTCCCCAAAGGTTGCACTAATTTAATATAAATTTACAGTACTTACTTGTGCATATGTTGGTATATAATAAGCAGTCATATTAGTGGCTGCTTTAACACAGGAGATAAAAACCAGGTACCCACAGGGTAGGTAAGCCCCTAATGAGGACAAACCATCTTGTTATTCTAAGCAACACAAATAACAAACAGTTCAGGCCTTATCAGTAGCAATATACTTACTTTCCCACAGTTCACTAAACTGCATCGATGTGGCCTATGGGATGCCATACTTGATGGCAACCGCTCTAGAAAAAGAATAAAAGATAATGTTCATCAGTACCTGTCAAGTACCAAATTCAGAATGCTTTAGATCAAATACAGATGAACCTGGATATAACAACAGTAGTTTATGCAGCAGCTAACCCTATAGTGTCAGATATTCTGTGGTATCAATTAATTCCTCACTGTTGACAATAACACTACTCTCTTCAGTTAGAACAATACTCATTTATGACATACAATACTCAGTCCATTTCATGGTCTGACGTTATTACCATGATGAATGTTGCAGGAGTGACCTGTGATTGGAACTATAAAGAGTTATAACTTTTTCTTTGATAAATGGAGGCATATTACTTTGTACCGGAAGAAAATACAGTGCAGTATGCTAAAGCAAACGTAATTGGTTCTAAAACTTCATTCGTTATAGCATGTGTTCATTCGAGCATACAATGAAATATATGTATTTAGGGGTAATCCGTTCCACGCTGGCCCGCAGCCTACAGCAAAGTTGCCATCTAACACAACCATTTAAACAGGAAAAATATAATACAAAACCAAATAATGAAAGTGTAAAAATAATATAAAATTAATTTATTTACCATTTATACACTGTACAAGTAAATTTGTAAAGCTGATAAATGAACTAAACAGATAACTGAACATTACAAATGATAACAAAGATGATGACTGACACTCTAATCAATGCGGCCAAGGCCCAACATGTCATGCGCACGCGCATGCTACGTTAGCCAATAGTATTCCTCCGCGTTCGTTGTAGCACACCCCACCTCTATGCCAACACCCACAAGTACATCGCAAAGAAACCGATATTTACACGACAGTTATCTCATTTGGATATAATTTACTTTTATAAAAAATGAAATACCACACTTATCCAAATATAAGATGACTTTCCCTTCACGGTTGTCAATTTTCATGAAGACAACAACACAGAACGCGTAACTTTATGCAAGGTTATGACGTCATTATTTGTAAAATGAATCAGGGAAAAAATTTCTCACCTTACATTTGGGTAAATACGATATGCAATTTTTGACGTTTTGTTGACCGTGCATCTGAGTATATTTATCTCAGTAATTAACCAACTTGATGCACAAAATTTTTGTTTTACAGTAAGTTCATTTCATGCCTCTACATGTTTTGAGCATGTGTGCTCATCATCAGGAGGTCAAAATTGCATTACACAGCCTCTGGTATCATCACACATATAGGTGGCCATCCCATGCACAGGTTGAGAGAGGACTGCAGTCCTCTCTCAACCTGTGCACCAGACGGCCACCTATAGGTGTGATGATACCAGAGGCTGTGTAATGCAATTTTGACCTCCTGATGATGAGCACACGTGCTCAAAACATGTAGATATATGAAATGAACTTATTGTAAAACAGAAATTTTGTGCATTAAGTTGGTTAATTACTGAGATAAAAGATATGCAATATAGGTTAATTTCTGCATTACAAAAACATGTTAGCCCAGTTCTGATAAAAATAATGAGCACAACTGAAAATGGGATACATGAGAAAATGAAAGAACAAACTGCACACAAAAGGACAGAGACAGAGGACAAGAACAAAACAACATACCGTCATCCGACATGCTTCCAGACTTTTTTTTGTTGTCAGCATCATTCTCTCCTGGAACAAAAAGGGTTGTCATTAAACTATGTAAAGCAACGTTACATACGCTGCACACATGACATCTGGCTAGCGCTTCTGGAAAGATCAATAAAATACAGTGAAACCTGGATTTAACCTTTAGGCACCAGGCATCCTACATATAGGACAGGCGTACTGCAACTCTCCAGCAAATCCTTTTTATATATTTAGTCAACAAATATATTTAATGATTTTTTTTATACTTGCTCACATGATCTCCGTTTATTCCTCCAGCAAATGTCATGTATTGCTTAACCTTTTGACGCCTAATGTCAACTACAGTGGTCTTACCGCACCGCTAACCTCTAAAGTTGCATTTTATATATTTATTCAACAAATAGGTACTGAATATTTTGAACATGGTATACACTCTCCATTTTTTTCTCTTCAAAATGCAGTTTGTTTCATAATTCTAACGCATTTGGTTCCTGTATTATTCACATTTTATATACAGGTTGTGCTAAAATTTAAAAAAAATAATTCCGGCGCCAAAAGGTTAAAGTTACCTTTCTTCATTCACAAAATATTCACATTTTACATACGTGGTGTTCTAAAATTTAAATGTCCAGCTCCAGGGCCAAAAGGTTAAAGTGGATGTAAAATTAAGGAAAATCGAGAAACAAGGAGAGAAAAAAAGGGCAAAGAAATAACAAATAACATAAATCCTGCAATTAAATACAGAAAATTTATACTGTACTGCATTCACAATGTAATCTGGTTCACTTCTTCCATATGTCCACTACACTTGTGTCTTCACTTTCTGCTTGAACCCTGAACACCACATTCCCAATACTAAAGATGGCAGCCATCATAAATTCATTCTATCCATGCAGCAGGCATTACTATGTACCACACTGGCTAAGCTACTGGCAACTATTACAGGCCTCATCACCTTGTTGTATGACAGAGCAGTTACTCCAATGTACACAATATACAATGCAAGTAACTGTGAGTTTTGTTAGAAATGATAAAACAGGAGCACAGAATCAATTAAAACAGAGATTCAAGAAATGTGAAATTCAAGTTTCACTGCACATGTGTTCTGTTATCAGTCAGCTGTTAACAACAAACCAAACCACCAATCAATCAACCAACCAAACAAGTGAAATTATATGCTAAAGTGCTGAAGTCTGTGAACTTCAGTGTTTCGGGCTTTGACCTTTCATGGTTACCTAATTTAATCCATCATTTCAAACCCTGGTGACAGGCTCCAGTGAAACAGGATGACACACACAGTAGGTGAGTTGGCTTTCCCCATTCTCCTACTACCATGCAATTGTTTCTCAGCCCAGTGAAGCTCCATCTTTCATTAAGAGAGGTCATTAATTTTGTGCTTTCTGGAATATGAACCTCCTCCAACTGTTTAACATAGTTTATACTTCCAAAAGGTGTTATGTACTTTATTACAAATACACTTTAATGCTGTCAGTTTATACTTATATTACAACTATTTCCTAAGTTCTTCAAATCAAACTGGGACTTTCAAATAAAAATTAACTGTGATGTTCCTGACAGTTTTAACAGCCCCAAATTAACCACAGATATCCAGGCTCCACTGTATTAATGTTTTGACAAAACTGCAACACATTATTCCTCTTTAGGTGAACATAAGAATTACAACAATCAGTGAAATAAGCAGTCAGAAATAAATTGTGGAAAGTAGAAATTATTAAACAACTTCAAATACTTGTAACAATTCTGGCAACTTCCCCTTACTTCAAGGCAAAATTAGCTGGCCAAGCAAATAACATTCTATACAGTTGGAATCTTATTCAATGTGGCAAAATGAACCCAGATTAAAAATGACCCCACACTGAAAGGTGTGATCCTCTTCATACCCTAAACTTCAAATAAGCATTTTAATATTACAATCAAATATAAGTTTATTTCTCTACACCTCTGCATGTAAGCTAAATGTCTACTACATGTAACCTTAGCAACATAAATACTCAATAAACAATCTTCTTCCAGATTACAGATGTAGGTTCAAAGCCGCATACCATAACAGGAGAAGCATTCACTACAGTCATTCCCAAATACATTGCGGTTGCTACACTGTTTAATGAAGTACAAATATAACAGCCACAACAGTCCAGAAATTTCTTATTTAAGTTACATGGGAGGATCAGTAAGTTTCTGCAGTTCAACTGCATCAAGATAACTGCCTGTCACAGTGGGTGGGGTGGGGCATAAGTGCAGTCCAGAGGGGTACACTTTGTACCATATGTGGTCCAGGGCAGAACAGGATGAGACAATTTAGTGTAATTCAGTCAACCATGCAGTTGAAGCACGTCGCCATCAACTGTCACAACTACTCAATGTGAAATGCAAACATCAAGGTCTTCAGTGAACTATGGCAACTATCAGTCAAAACTCTTAAGGTGGGTCCACACTCATAACGTTACCTCATAATGTAACACCGTATCGTGACAGTGTGAACGGAGCTTGTGACCGCGTAACGTATCAAAAGTTGGTTACGCGGTCACGTTTCGGGCTTGTTTGGTCCGCTGTCGGTATTTGGCTGTCACATCAAAGGGATGACGTGGACGTGTAGTGTGACGCTGCATGTCCACACTTGCTCCGGCCGTAACCATATCATCCCTTTGATGTGACAGCCAAATACCGACAGCGCACCGAACAAGCCCGTAACGTGACCGCGTAACCAACTTTTGATACGTTACGCGATCACGAGACCCACTCACACTGTCACAATACGGTGTTATGTTATGCGGTAACATTACAAGTGTGGACCCACCTTTAGAAGACTCGATGCTGTTCAGGGAGATGCAGCTGTCACAAAATCCTCTGTGCACAACTGGCACACAGGTTAAAAAAGGTCAAGAATCACTACAAGAGGAGCTTAACAGCAAGCCAGCAGCACCAAGTAATGATGAGAATGTGCCCAAAGTTCAGGGAATTTTGCTGTTTATGTCAAACATCTGAAGGCTCTGACGTATACCATTTGTCAAAAAATGGTAGAAAAATGGGGACAAAATTGGCTCCTGCACTGTGACAATATGCCAATGTCACATATGTCTCACAGTGCAGCAGTTTTTGGTGAAGAACCAAATCGCAACCATCACCCATCCACCGGGTTCTCCAGATCTTGCCCTGTGCAACGTGCGGTTCTTCCAAAGACCCGCAACTGGGATAAAATGTCACTGTTTTACATCTGTGCAAGAATTCAACAGTATGCAACAGCCAGTCTCACAGCCATACCAAAAAAGTTGTGGCAGAAGTACTTTGCAAGTGATATGACTGCTGGAGCAAGAAAGTCCATGTGCTGAAGGCCAGAACTTCAAGGGTGACTCAGTTATGTTACATATAAGAGGCTTATTCAGAAAGTACCGTTTCGCTGTTAAAACGAGTAAGATTTCGTATACAATTTTATTGCTATCAGATTCAACATTCTTCAAACTATTTTTCCACATATCCGCCGCCATTATTGAGGCACTTATCGTAGCGGGGCACAAGTTTTTGAGTACCCTCCTCATAGAATGCGGCTGCCTGCGATGTTAGCCACTACTGACAATGTCATAGAGTAGAGTCCTTGAATCTGAGGAAAGTGCACGGACAGACCAGAAATTGCGAAACTTCTGTCATCTCGCACTCTTTCGTTGAACTTACGCACCAATTCATCATTCACCAAAGATGGATGCCCACTTCGCGCCTCATAGTGCATGTTCTCTCATCCTTCATTGAACATCTGAACCCATTTCCTAACCATGTCATCCCTCATCTCATTGTCACCATACACTTGACAGATCTGGTGATGAATCTCACTTGGTAGCACATTCGTAGCGTTCAAAAAACGAATTAAAGACTGTATTTCACAGTCGGCAGCCCCTTCAATTGCCTTAAACATGTTTAACGCACAGGAACAAACATAAACATAACACAAATTTCACGAAATGGCGTCTGTGGCTTCTCAACTGATACAGGAAGTCACTTCACATGCGCAAAGTGACAGTCTCGAGTATGCGCAGACGGTACTTACTTTCCAAATAACCTACGTACCTTTTAACTACATATTATGACTAAGATCAAAAACCTTACGATCATCCCACTTGTTCTGTCACACTGCACAGACATGTAATTTCTTACCTATTCTTGAAGGTACTTTGAGTCCACCATACTTCTTCCAATACAACCAACAATTGTGGCAGAGTTTGCACTGCATATGTGATGGTCCCCATGCATACCACTGGCTGGAGATTGTTACTATGGACAGAATATACAAAATATTCAGAATGACATAACCAAAGCATAATGCAAAACTTCACACAGATTGTAAATAAAGCCAACTTGGTGCACAATTTTCTTACTATGGTTATTTCTTTTCTCTACATGTTTTGGGCAACTATGTTTGGACATAGGAGGGAAGAGTAACGGGGGAATGGAGGAGATTGCATAACGAGGAGCTAAATGATTTGTACTCCTCACCCAATATTGTGTCGGTGATAAAAACGAGAAGAATGAGAAGGGCTGGGCATATGGTGCATATGGGTGAGGAGAACTAGGCGTAGATGGGTGGATAATATTAGAACGGATCTCCAGGAGGTGGGATGTGGGTATATGGACTGGATTGGGCTGGCCCAGGATAGAGACAGGTGGCGGATGCTTGTGAGTGCAGTAATGAACCTTTGGGTTCCGTGAAATGTGGAGAATTTCTTGACTAGCCGCAAACCAGTTACCTTCTCAAGAAGGACTGTGCACCATCGAGTAAGTAAGTAATGTGCCCATCAACAGGAGAAACAACTGTATTTATGTGACACTTGGTAGCTGTTATTCTGCACCAAGTTGGCTTCATTTACAAGACTATGCAAGGATGCAAGGTCAACAAAACATACAATTCATACAGCTTTTTTGGGTAATATGATGCATGTTCCTGATATATATAAGGTATGTGGAAATTGTAAGACATTCTTCTGTTCATTCAAAGGCAACAGGGCTACAAAGTTATCAAGACATGAAAATCTGACCTTTGACAAATCTGCAGTACAAAACAAGTTAGATATTTCAAGTTGTCAGAATTCATATACTTCAATGACAAAGACAATTCACATACATATGCTAGACTGCTGTATCTTTTATTACGATTATTTTTTAAGGTGAAAATGGTATTTGGATATTTTTAAATTAATGAAGATAAAGTATAAATTTCCCTGCTAGAGGAATTGCCTAAGCCTGTATTTGTGCAGTTATTTATTGGGACCAATACATGCTTTAAATTCTAGAAAACAATATCATATATTATCATTCTGCTAATTTTAAGTTAACAGCTCGCACTCTGACCACATCAGAGTATGCCTGAACTACTACATACAAAGGAATGCAATCACAGTATAACTGTGCATATATGTTTTAAATACAATTAATAAATCTTGAACATGTTTCAATCAGTACAGATCTGTCTCCCTGATGAAGATCTGTACTGACTGAAACATGCTAGAGATTTAATAATGACATTTAAAACCAATATAAGTAACATGATGGCATATCTTTGTGGGTAGCAGCGTGCACATGTTGGCATGACTTGAAATATTCCAACACAGGATAAATTGGGCTCCTCGCAAGCCACAAAACACGGGTGCGCCTTTTGACTCCTGTGACAAAATAGCTGGAATGCAGTTTGGGATGCTGAAACAACACCTGGGAGGTTGCCAAGGAAATGGCTAATCGCGATTGGCTGTGAATGCGTGAACCCAATTTCTAGGGCAGCAGGAGAAATTAACTACATTTAAAATTGCAAAGACTTCTCATTTAATTTTTGTGACGAAGGGAACCTCACTTATTCATCTTTATGACCCTACAAAAGAAATCTGAAATCACTGCTACAAGGCTGAAAGCTGGTGGATATACAGCAGCAGCTTTATGGGCAAAGAGATGAAAAACTAAGAACATCAAAATTTTACTCTAATTCCATTTCATTAAAATTATAGTCATTTATAGTCACACAGTTCATAAGATTCACTATAAAAACTGCAGTACATTAGCACTGCACTTTACACCTGTATCTGGCAGCCAGACCTACTCTACCAAACTCAATTACAGTCAAAATGAAACCATAATATTTTTCCCACTCATGCTGACATCACTTTTAGTCCCAAAGCTGTAACAAAATAATATTCTTATCGGTCTACAGAAACTTGCCATTTAGTTTGAAGAATGTGGTACATAAACGTCACAGGGCAGACATGCTTTTGGAATCTTTTGCGTATTGGACAGTGCATCATCTTCATACTTGAATAAAGGTAGATCAACTTGATGTCACTATTTTATTATGTCAATTTACTGCTCAACATGTTTCAGATGTTAATACACCCATCTTCAGGAGCTTGCAACTACTTGGTGTGTTATTGCAAAGGTTGTATTGTGCTGGCTTGAGGCATGTTGGTGTTATGTTGTGGACTGGTTGTTGGTGATGTGGTATCCAAATGCAGGTTGAACCACTACTCAGTAGTTCAACCTGCATTCAGATACCACATCACCAACAACCAATCCGCTACATAACACCAACACGCCTCAAGCCAGCACAATACAACCTTTGCAATAACACACCAAGTAGTCGCAAGCTCCTGAAGATGGGTGTATTAACATCCGAAACATGTTGAGCAGTAAATTGACATAATAAAATAAGTGACATCAAGTTGGTCTACCTTTATTCAAGTAT
>Ga0123352_10013210_pt1 | contig 13098 bp, 3 predicted proteins | sample TergutLab28metaG_FD_89700 | JGI IMG/M metagenome (GOLD analysis project Ga0123352, IMG submission 89700) | Labiotermes labralis P1 segment gut microbial communities from Petit-Saut dam, French Guiana - Lab288 P1 | ecosystem: Host-associated > Arthropoda: Insects > Digestive system > Gut ... | reverse complement strand
GCCTGGTTCATCAATTGTGTACATACTATGAGTTTTTTGGCATATATATATATATATATATATGTGTGTGTGTGTGTGTGTGTGTGTAGAAGAGGGAGAGATTTTTAATTTAAAGGCAAAAGGAAATGTAAAACCTAACAATAAAAGCATATAAACAGGCATCTGTGCAACAGTAAAAAATATGCAGTGTTTACAAAGGACAAATCGCCATTCACAAACACGTACTCATCACCTGCGAGGGAATACACAGACACAGAAGTACATGCCTGGAAAATCCAAGGTTCTTTTCCCAAACTACCAGTTCAATTTTTTGTAACTGCAGTACTTACTGCTAAAGGATCTTTGAACACTCTTAGTACACTAGTTTTCATATGATCCTCTTATACAATCCAGCAACAAAAATGGGACAAAATATGACATTTAATTTGTTTATTGTATATTATGATTACTAAGAGCTCAACATTTTGAATGGCAAAACAATTTCAAGACTTCTCTCCATAAACTTTGTGTGCCATGTGTCAAACTCAAAACCTACCAGGCTTACATTATAAGAGATAATTAATTCTAGATTTTGGATAATAGTGTAGTGATTTCCAACCAAAAGAAATTTCTGTGAGTAACATTTCCTGCTGTATATTTCAGTTTTTGCTCTGATATGGTGTCAATATCTTTAATATGAAAATGTCTTTCTGCAAGTGTTAAGAACAAAAAGTCAGAAGCTGCTCTAAAGACACAATTTATGTTGTAATCTGTGTACACATAAAATGCAAATGATGAAGCCAATATGCCACCAACAAATGTGGGTCTGCACAAAAAAATACAACAGTTACACCTGAGAATTATATTAACAAGTATAAATGAAGTATACAACAAAAATAGGATAATAATAAAGTATGGAAATATGCGTGATAATTCAGTTAGAAAATTGTTATCATCCCAGTTACAGTACAAATGTTTTTAAAATTAGTTTATATGAAACAATTTTGCCAAATGTTTTGAACAGGTATGAGATGTAGTATATTACAGTGAAGGAAGAACATAAAGTCGAGGTGTCTGCAATACCACGACTTAGAAAATATTTGGATTTAAGCCTGATAAAATCAGTGACAATTTTAAGAACATTAAACAATGAGAAAATCTGTGATTTATACAGGTCATTTTGTTCTGAAGATGGTGAAATCTTCTGCAAAATTTTGGTAAGTAAATCTTTGTAAAATGTCCACTTTGCAAATGCAGAAGAAAATGGAAGGATAACATTCAGATGAATCTTAGAATGATCTTAGAATGGATGGTGCTCAGTGGAGTGGGATTAAAATTATGTATGATAAGAGGCTGTTGGTTTGTTGAAATTCTCCTTTTAACTGGTACACTGTTATTTGAGTAAATGTATGTGTGTGTAATGTATATATGCATGTACATATTTACAGTACACATTATTTACTGCATGGATCACTCTCCAATAAAAAACACGCGAAGAATGTCCAATAATTCTTATATCACTCCCCTTTAACAGCTAATCGAATATGTATCAGTTGTTTCTATGGTTAAAATTGGTATAAGAATGTTAATTAAAAGTTTATTGGAAACGTGTGGTACAGACAATAAGCAGCACAAAAAGTCTCTCTAGTGAGATTAGAATTTAAAGCCTTCTGCATTAAAATCTTGATTTATTCAGTAGCAATATTACTCTTAATGGGGAAGAATTTGGGGTTCAGCTAATAAGTTTAAAATGTTTACTAGATGTGTGAATGAAATAAGTGGTAAGTACATATATATATATATTTATGTAATTTAAGTTACAAAGCACCCCTGAATATAATTTAATATTCTACAAAAACCGATTTATAAACACATAAAATTTTGTCCTTGTCTTTTCTTCATAAAAGAGGGTACCCCCGCATAAAATGATACGTGGAGCATTAATAAGGCTGTTAATTGAATTCAGACATTAATGAAATTAAAAGAATTGCAATCATAATTACATAGTAAGATGGTGGAAGTAGAACATTTTATAATTAAAAATCCACGTTGTTCATAGTAAAAGAAAAATATGCCATTTTTATTTTTAGACACCAGCTGTATAACATCTTTATATTATGCATATTTAATGTCAATTCAGCTCACAAAACACCAAATCCTAATGCAAATAGAAGAAATTCAACACCTTACCTTGTTGCCAATATCAGATGATTTGAGAACAAAAAACACTGCCTTACGGTTTCCTTTTCGCTCTTAAAATTCGTCAGCCTGCTCCTTGAAGTTCTAGGTTTATCAGAAGGGATCTGGATCAAGCTCCCTGCAAGAGAAACGAGAATATATATCCCCAATACCAGCCACAATATCACCATTTCCTTATGTGCACCGAGATATTTACTGCTTCCAAAGATTTGTCGTGGAAACCCAAAGTCTGCCACCTTTCCTGAAGGTCAGTAAGTTTATTAATAAGCTTAAATGATAAACATTTTAGCAATTTGTTACCTTAAGCTTGCTATCTCATATGGTCTCCATAAAGCACAAGACCAAGCACCTGTAGGATTTTGTGCCTAAAGGTCAGGGGCAAAATAGTAAAAAAGCGCACGAATAGCGCATGCGTCCACTTAATGCACACGGTGATCTTATGGAGCCTCGACCAAATTTCTTTCACTTAGTATCCTTATATTACAATTGATAACACTTCAAGAAACCCATAATGAAGCCAAAACTAAGGTTAAACGTCGTAGCACAAAAAAATGTGGAATCTACAAAGGAAGTAATTAGCGTAGTAAATTTTTAAAAATACGTACAGACGCTTAAATGGGCGTTTGCATAAAAGATTTATAACATTATATTTATAGGCACACAGCAACTATCACTTTCTTGGATAGAAGCATATTATAACAACCCTGAGAAAGTCGTGGGAAAACTGAGAAAATCAGGTAGACAGGAAGTGCGATAATTTGTGGGTTCTGAGTATCGCATTTTGCTAAAGGATTCTTCATATTTTCTACTATTTCTCAATTTGATAATTTATGTATGCAGCACGATATAAAAATTAATTAAAAATATGTATATATAGCTATATATTTTGTGCGTGTGTGTGTTATCTATATATACTATTAACCATATATTTACACCACGTTATTATCAAATAAAGTGTATTGTTATATTTATACTTTTCTCAGTATGCTTGAGGTGAAATTGGTGCCCTGATATCAACTTCGAGGCATAGAAAAGTACTAACTCTAAATTAAACACGCCAGCAGTGACGTATATTGAACCACACTTTCATCACGTCCAAACTACTTGACAGAATACAGAATATTGTCATTCTCATTCGTATCAGACATCTATTTTATGTGAGGGAATCACCCCCAGATGATGTCTGAGCGTATACTATAAGGCAGGCTTCAAATCGATTTGGTTGTCTGTCTCCGTTTTCACTTACACTGTTCTTCATGTCTGTACGATGCTGCCATTACTTCATTCAGTGTCCAAAATTGGAAACAAGGCAGATATGGAGCGTGTTTTCAGCTACAGACATTTATGTGTACCTTCGACAGAACTATGTTACATCAATTCTGCAGATAAAATGGGAAAGAAGAAGATGATATGATGATGGCAATAATGACCGTGTGAATAAAGATAATAACAATACAAAGTAACGAGACTATATGTTTGTGGTATCTAGAAAAGTAACAGCATGGAGCAGATTCCTTTAGAGGATTCAGGACGTCCTCAGCTACTCAAGAAATTATCTGTATTTTATGGAATCCGAAGGTTCATTAGAGTGTTCACAGCAGCCAGCCACTTTTATCCTGAGACAGATAAATCTACTCCGCGACTTCCCACACCATTACTCTAGTATCAATTGTCTATTACGCCTATATGTTCTAATTTAATCTTTGTTTTAGAATCTCGACAACAACCCATTATGAGCTCCCCTTCCTCCCATGCATTCCACATGCACCGTTTCCAGTCTCCTTGATTTAATAACCTAAAGAAATACTAGGCAAGTAGTAAACACTTTTGGTATCAGTCCAGAAAAATAAAAAAAACTGGATAAATTAATGAGAGAAAGTGATATAATAGACTCCAGTACGAGTCCGAGTGTTTGACAAGAAAGCAGAGAAGCGCCTCAGAAGTGTGTTAAATGTAGTCTATTATACTCGTATCCACAAATTATTTACAAAAAACACCTAACGGACACACACATATGCTCATAGAAGGCAAAGCAAACTGGTGGTATCTACGAGGAATAACGTTAAACGAAAAAAAAAATCGAATGATCTAAACATGCATACAACATTTCGCATTAATTCAGTGTTAACTTCTCCGACACAAGATTATTGAGGGGGCAAAACAGGCACAGATTCGACAGCAGTGCAAGAATGAGACACTTGTTATACAAACTGAGCGGAATTGGTAATAGAGAATTCGCCAAATATTATTCATTGTCTGGGGCATTTACATGACGTTTTCGGAGGTGACTCCCGTCTTCATATGCATGATTATCATTATACTGACGGAATCATTACTGAAAACTGCTGTTTTCTTCTAAACCTAGTAATTAACCAACTTGATGCACAAAACCTTGTTTTATAATAAGTTTGTTAAAGATCTCTACATATTCCGAGTACTATGTGCTCGAAACATTTAGAGGTATTAAAAAAACTTACTATAAAACAAGATTTTGTGCATCAAGTTGGTTAATTACTAGGATTGTACTGAGATGCACGGTCAGCAAAACATAAAAAAATGCTGTTTTCCTGTATGTGATGCCGTGAAATCTGATACGACTGTTCGAGCATTTAACAGGAACCTGCTGATGATGGAGACATCAGGTTCCTTTAAGATCTTGGCACATTTCTACCAGAGCATATAACGTCACATACCAGATACCTCTAATCTACGCACTCACTGACTTGTCAATATCACAATTCACGTAGACTATTACAATATAAACGTAATTTGCACCAGAAATATTTCAGACAATGTGCAATGTCTACCATTATAGATAGGTAAGAAAATGTATACCATTGGTCAGTCATGAAACAGTTTTTCTGACATTATCAGCGCAGACTTCTGTAGAATTCTCAAGCCCCGAGAAAAATGCAGTGTTTAACAAATATGTACATATCGGAATGTATATTTTTAAGTCTGATTGAGTCTATGACGACCCTTTATTTTCTCGGAAAGAAATGTGTCGCCTCGAATTAAAAGTGTCATACAACAACTTTCGAGAAGATCTCAGCTCGCATGGTCCTCCCCGCCCCCCCCCTCCCACACCACACAGTTACATACACTTCACACATCACATATATGTATCACAACACACACCTATGCACACACACACACACCACATTCTACAAATTTTCGTTATAAACTTAGCTCTAGGGTCGTGAAACAACCAAAATTATAAATTCATAGCGCCTGCATTCCTTGCCACTTAAGTGAACAGAGAAACTTATGTTACAACGCAATTTAAACCGACTCTAAGTTTCGTATTATGAAAGACAGATCTACGTCTATTCTTGGCATGCTGCATATTTACCTCGTGTATGAGGCACCGAGAGGTGTTGTGTGGAAGTGGCTACTGACACCACGCAATAATTCTGCAAGTTTTATGTATGGCTATGAAACACGAACGCATGTTCCAGAGTTAACACACACACACACATACTTCTACGTGTCGGTTGTACACATAATACGGGGGAAGTATGAAGGCTGTCGTGACTTACACAGGTCATTTAGTGTTGTTAGGGCAGTGCGTTTTATGGAGTTATAATGAGTTCGGTATGTAGCTCGAGTGATGTTAAAATTCTCACGTAATTTTCTTGGGGATACCACCGGCAAGAGCGAGGAGAAATGGGTGAAAAACATGGACAGATGTTCGGGAAGGACCGGGTATAGCTTATTCGTTATAATGTATACTGCACGAGTTGGACAATCGAGGAAACACTGTTCCATTCCCAACAGAGGCAAGAGATTTTTTCCTTTTCCTGAGTGTCCAGAAGTTGCACCTCCCCATCCCTCCCGCATTCAATAGTTATCAGGTTTCTTCGCCTGGGACAAGGCGGTCAAGGCGTGAAGCTCTCAATTCTCCCTCTCTCTTCATGGAATTCGCTAGGACGACGTTACCTTTCTTCTTTACTTTCGTTACTAAGAAGATAATTTGTGGGAATGGGAATGCTTGGAAGCGAATGAGGGCCTGCTGTTAGCAGTGTCAAAATTTTGGGTTGCGTTGCGAGAGGGCTCGATAGTTAGTACGCAATACACCAGCGCTTTTCACGGTGAATATACCTTTCCGAGAATGGCCGTTTGTGCAGTTTACTTACACAACATATACCACGTGGAGGATTAATGTCTTCTGGTATTTCACGCCATCTGCACTGGTAAAAAGCTACAGATGTTTAGAAAGATGGCAGTGCCTTCATCTTTAGGATCAAATAGCCCAAATAAGTCACTCTTACGGCACTGATTGTCCCTGAAAATTAAGGCACTGGGATCTTCAAAAGTCAGTAACTACGTACTCTTATTAACGAGTCTTCCTGGCACCAGATCCCAGGAGACTTGAGTCGTACGCAACACGACCATGAAAATCTTAAATTGACTAGTAGCATTATAATTGGCTTGCCATCGAAGACTCATATTAAGGTAGAGTTTATTTGTTCCAGAACAGACAACTACTAATATCTTTGTTTGTATACGTATCACGTATAGATTAACATCGACACAGTGGCAAAAACCGTGTGTTACCAGTCACGTTGCAGATATTGTTTTGGAAACCAACAAATAAGTTTGATTTGATTCGGTTAACACCCCTTGTTAAAACACAGGGTGGCGGTAAGCTTTTTAGACACTATGAGAGGTCACAATCTACCTTCGAATTTCCTCTTTGTGCTTCCCGCGAAGATGAGAGTGCCTATATTTTTAGCCAAAGGCTTGCAGTTATCTGAATCAATATGACCTACTTTGGTACAGCACAAAACAGCTTCCCGCTCTGAATACCTGCTACATGAAACTTTCTCTTCATCCAGGTATCGTCTGTCTGTGGGTTACGTATCTGTTCCTTTCGCTTAGTCCACAATTCTCTTACCTCTATCAAATAACTTTGAGCTATCGTAAATCATTTGTCATATACACGGTATGCATCTAGTAACAACCGTTTACACCTGTGCACAAATAAGAATGACGTTCTTGTTTTTATGTATTCTTTTTTATGGGCTTTCGCAAAATTAAAAAAAAACTGCTATTAGCTTCGTCATTTCCGTCTATCGGTCTCTCCGTCCGTATGGAACAACTGTGTTCTCACTGGACGGATTTTCATAAAATTTGATATTTGGGTATTTTTAGAAAACCTGTCGAGAAAATTCAAGGTTCATCAAGATCTGACAAGGGTACTTTACGTGAAGACCAATATATATTTTTGACCATATCTCGCCCAACTCGTCTTAGAATGAAAAATTTTTCGGACAAACGTTGTAGAGGAAATCAAAACACACATTTTCTGCCCCAAAACGTTTTTTCGAGAATCGTGTCATTTATGAGATAATGTGGGGAAATACTGTACGGACAGAGAAGCCACAGGTGAAAACAAGGCTAAAAACACACACTTAGAATACGTAATACTTACTGCCTTTCTATTGCAACAATGGTTACACAAACGCGTCTCTATGTTACGTTACATCACCCTGCCTGTCTTATTTCTATCTCTTTCGCTTACTATTTTAATATTACCTCGTTTTCTTTCAGACTTTCCAGTCTTGCAGTTTTAATGCTACAATCACTGAATCCTAGCTACATCCTCCACGTTATTAAAGCAGATGACGCCCAATTCATCAATAAATTTACAATAAAGTATCATATTTAGATTATTAGGACTGTTGTTGTTACACAATGACGCCTGAATGAAGAGCCTTATCTGATTTGATGGATTTCTGTAAATTCTTATAGTTTGAAAATTACGGCCCTCATGCATGAGAAATCCTGTAGTTTGGTAACTAAGGTAAGACACCAACTCTCAGAAAAATGTGCCTCCGAAACGTTTGTATCTACCAGACCCCACGACCTCAGAAGACGGTGAGTATTTTTACTGTCGTGGTAAAGTCAAACCTTCTAGTTTGTACAAAATTCTGATCTCTCAATTTCAGCTCTTATCCCTGGTTACATAATACATTACACAGGCAGTAAATATCGATCGAATAGGAAAACCTAATTTGTAAAAACGCTGAAAAATCCGTATGCCACTCCCTGTTTCACCACAGCAAAGGGGAGAGATGCCTGTCCTCTACAGTGTTTAGGTACGTGCAGGCATACCAACATGCGATACACGCTGCATGGCACTGTATAAGCTGCTACTAGGAGACATGCATGTAAATTAAGTTCATTGGAGATTTAATCTATATACAAGGGCTTACTAAGATTTCATTAGCTTGTACGAATATAAAATTATAACAAGACAACTGTCTAAAAATGCGCCATTCAACACTGTATAATGCTCAGATTTTGTGCTGTTAACTCCCTAAATCTAATGTAGCTAAATTATGAATTTTTAAAGATTAACCACGATAGGTCAGTCAGTGAAGTGCCCGGCTATGTTCTGAGCTAAAGAGACCCCATTCACGAGAAAAGCAGGTCTGTCCTCTGATTATGACGTACATCCCAGCAGTTTGGACCACTCAACCGTCTATCAATTAATACAGGTGATTGGTTTCCCGGAGGCAAAGCGGCCGAAACGTGACTCTGGCCACTCACGTTAATTGAGTGCAATGAATCAGGCGGGACAATTCCCACTGACTTGTGAACCTGTATTACAAGTATCGTGAAGAACACCTGCGTTGAAACTTCGCCTTTAAGCTGGAGACAGTAAGAATATCCAAACGCCGGAAGGATATTGTATATCTTCACTCTGCAGTGCCGGGAAAGAAACCTATACTAGAACTGAACTGCCGTAGAGGTCTGAAATGGTCTATATCCTGCTATTTTCAATTATTTATGAAGTTGATTAAACATCCCTACTGGCATAGAAAACGAATTCATCACACATGTACTTACAATCATTAAGCAAGAATTTGTGAAAGATATCAGGTACAGGAAATATCAGTTTTCTTTATTTCAGTGTATTTTATTAAAACAATAATTACTCCTTTAATACACTACCTGCACCTCTCCCTAAAAATCTATGCAAAATAAACTGTATTTGAGAGGTATTTTTAAAGATTTTAAAATTGCAGTCGTGAGATAAAGATTGTCTACTGCAGTGTCTTTCTCTTAATACAAAATAATACTTTAAGGTCATATGCAAATTTCCATACAATAATGAATGTGAAATAAACGCTATTTTAAAAGTATTTTGAAGGTTTCAAAATGAAGTCTTAAGAGAAGTAGAATGAAACGGAAATAAATAAATAAATATGTGGTCATTAAATTTACTTCATTAGTTTTGTGTACATTACATTACAGTTATAATAATTTCATATTTTCCTGTCACACTCACTAATTAAAATTAAATTATGTTTAAAGCATTCCATACACACACACACACACACACACACAAACAGCGCTTTATGATTTCTGGTGTTCATACCGTTGCTGAGCTTGAAAGTGCCCTTTAATACAAGCGACATGACTCGACGTACTTTCCGTCGATACCCAACCCTTTTCTCTACACATTGTCTCTACACTTTAGAAGCAGAGAAAGTGTGTAGTTTCGCCCTGTTTTGATTTCTGAAGGGTAAGTAAGCAAGCCTACATTCTGTTGGAGATTCTGTAGAATATAAACACAGCAGATTTCTTAGGAAAATTGCAATTGCAAGTTTCGTGCGGCTGGGTTTGAGTGCAGTCCGTGTTGCAAGCTTCAGCCTGCAACACGGACACCACTCAAACCCAGCCGCACCAAATCTCCAACACACAACGAACCGAGAACACAACAACCAATGTGATAATTCAACAGCACAGTCGCAAGCTCCTGATGATGGATATATTAATGTCCGAAACATGTTGAGCACATAAGACGTGAAATAAAATAGCTAGTGACATCAAGTTGGTCTCTTATTCTTCAACTATTACAATGACGCATGGTCCGATAAACGTAAGATACCCGTGAATAATTCGACTACAAGTAATATTGTGGCAGTTTGGTTTAAAGAGTATCTACCTGAAGCCAACACTTTCTACATGAACATTCTTTCCATAGTCCACACACAACAAAGTTATTATTTAGCTTGTGAAGGGAAGAGACAGCAGTAAATGGACAGATGAAGACCGAACGTAAAGCAAGAAATCAACAAAAAAATGGCATGCACGTCATACAGTGAACAGAAAAAGAAAGCAAAAAAAGCGAAGAAGGAAATGAAGAGGCTCCGAATTTCAAAGATCTCGGCGTAAACTGTCAGGTTCTCAATAGACTATTGGAAACACCAGACTTATGGTACTGTATTAAACGATTTGGTCTTCAGCCGAGGAGCTTCTGTCGGCTGCGTGAAGTTAAAATCTGACAGCAGCAGAAGGAACGGATAGAAAGTAGGTCGTTACCGGATATTTTACAAAAAATATTTCTACATTTTCTTTCACGTTCTGGCTTTTAAAATTCAGAATAAACATTTCAAAACATCAGTTTGTAAATGGAAGTGAAAAAAAACTGGCCTAGGTCACAGCTGCACTGTCGAGACTGGCCGACTTGACACGACTTTAACATGAAAGTAAGTTAGGACATTCATTTGTGCAACGCAATGTGTAAAGCATACGTATTCGCCGACTCTAAGTATCAATATTTTAAACTCTTTCACTCCTTACGCCTAATTACTTATAAGATAGTCTTAAAAATCAATATACCTTGTATAAAAAGAAGTCGATGTTCGGATATACGCAGCTTCATATCCAGAACGTACGGAGGATAAAGTAGTGGTTAAGCGGTGGCGCAGTTGGTTGAGGCACTGCGCTTAAAGCCGGAAGGTCGTGGATTCGATTACCGATGGGGTCACTGGAATTTTTAATCGACTTAATCCTTCCGGCCGCCGCATGACAGTGGGGTAAATTCAGCCTCTAACAGAAATGAATACATGGGTGTTGCCGAATACTTAATTTCGAGTCACAGCCTTACCATCCCTTTATGTGAGGAAGGGAAAATTTTCTTGCCATAATTCTTTTTTGTGACCGAACCCTAAATGGGGAAGGACTTTCTGGCCTTCCACCCCCTCATATTTCACCCATGTCTATCCGGGCATGACAGCTTTGAAACTTATTCTAAAAACCAGATCTCTGGAAGTTTATTTTGGCGTTTTATTGCCTTGACAAATGTAAAATTTTAACCTCGAAACAGATACTTGTGACCTTTCAGCTACGCTTCTCGTGGGCATTTTGTTCTCGCGGAAGACTTAATTAAGTTTAACCTATAATAATTACGTAAAGTTTTGTAAATTGGCCATTCACAGAAAGAAGACCCTCTTTCGTTGCCCAACAAATGACTGGAGGGAAATGTGTTGAAGATGTCTCCCTGGATGACAAGATTGGCAGAGGGACAAGGAGGATTCAAAAATTTCGACAGCAGTTAGTAGATAGCAGGCGGAATGCAGATGACCCACAAAGGATGACAGAATTAAAGGTCATATTTATATAAACTGTCAAGCTAAACACATGGATTTTCATGTCCTGTGCTATGCGGCCAGTAATTAATCATCCTTAGGGGAGTGACTAATTGTATTGTAAACACAGTGCGGATAATAAGGGAGAAACTACATTAACAATTGAATCTGTGTAGTGGAATTCATTCAAAACTTCACTCAAAAAAAATCTACCATGGACGTCGCGGGTACAACGGACGGCGACATGGGTTAAACGAGGCTGACAACATTGCCACCTTCACGTGCCGACTCTCTAGAAATTCTGGGAGCCTCAACTTCCCGAAGCCCTGTCAAGGCCTGTACAGGGATTGATTACTTTTGCTTTATTTTTAGTGTTGGAGGGTGAAACTGGCCCCTCGCCTCCGTCTAGTACCGACGGAGCTAAACTCCACTCCACTGCCCACCTTTATGTCATGGTACTTAATTAAAAACAGGGATAATTATATTTTTATTTTACTGTGCTTCTTGGAATTTGCTCGCGAAGAAACGTTCTTCAACTTACGATATAGATAAAGAAACAGAAACGTACATTACAAATGGGGAAGGGTACAGCTTGGTGACAGCATAGTACAATGTACAATGTGATTACCCAACTTGTGGTTCCGGATCATAAAAGGATGTGCTGTGCACTTTATCACATTCTTCCTTGGAAAAAAGGTTCTGTGTTAAAAAAGGAAACGTGTCTGAAATTGGAGTGTGTTCAGGTGCTGAGATTCCATAACAGGCAGGCTTTACGGACTGACTGAGTCATATATACGTTTCGGATTTGTATTGTAATGGATGTGGTCTCAAGGCTGGATGTTTGAAAGAAATGTCCGGAAATTCTGAGGATCATTCACGCGGCTCCTGCGTTCTGAGGATTACAGTGTGGAATATGATGATATTTACCAAAAGATTTATCCATCTCATGTACTGCGGACCGTAAATTTCATATTTCTGAGACAATGAATGAATCAAAAACTAAAGAAATTCATTGAAGAAAATTTTGTCTTCTGATTAAAATTTACTTTAATTTTAGTTTCTTGCACGCAGTTTCGTGAAGGTGAAGCCTTCACATTTAGGCTGCTTTCAAGCAGCAGCATATTCTTCATCACGTGACTGCTACGTAATTATTCAGGCCAGACTCAGGATTATGGCATAGCGTCGAGATATATTGATTAACACTTCTGCCTCGTATTCGGAAGGTCAACGTTTCGAACACTGAAAGGGAGCCTGGGCATCTTGCACGAAGTTTCTCACGATGTTTTTCAACCACTGTAGGTAAATTGCTAAGAAGAGACACCAAGTATGCATCGGGTATTTCCTTTCTTTCTGTCAGAGTAAATATATATATACACATTTTGTCGTTCATTTGAAGCAGTGGTTAGAAATAATGCTTCGTGTTCGGGACATTTTAGCTAGTATGACAGTAAAGTTAGAAATTTTCTTTAGCCCCTCCGGGCAACTGCAGAGCTCTTACCCAAAATTTTGCCACGGCCGCTTCCTTTCTGATCCTTTC
>Ga0123352_10013209_pt1 | contig 13100 bp, 5 predicted proteins | sample TergutLab28metaG_FD_89700 | JGI IMG/M metagenome (GOLD analysis project Ga0123352, IMG submission 89700) | Labiotermes labralis P1 segment gut microbial communities from Petit-Saut dam, French Guiana - Lab288 P1 | ecosystem: Host-associated > Arthropoda: Insects > Digestive system > Gut ... | reverse complement strand
GAGAGCTCTCTATAACCCACCCCGCCATACAGAGTGTACTTTAACCCACTTTATAAACTTCCAGTTACGTATGGGGGGGGGTGGGGGGGAAGGAGAGATCTTTTTTTCCGTTGACATTACGGGACAACATTTCATTCCAAAACTTCAAATACTGGCACTTGAGGTTTTCTCACCCAACCAGAACACATTCAGTAATGTCTAATGAAATTCTGATTATTTATGTTCATTCTTAGGCGCGTTCGCAAAATTGCGAAAAGCGGCTATTAGCTTCGTCATGTCTGCTTATCCGTTCGTCCGTCTGTCCGAATGGAACAACTCGGTTCCCACTGGATGGATTTTTATGGAATTTGACACTTCAGTATTTTTCGAAAATCTGTCGAGAAAATTCAAGTTCCGGTATAATTTGACAAGAATAACGGGTACTTTACGTCAAGTCCAACATATATTCTTGATCATATAATCCCTGCAAGTTAATGATATGACATGATATTAACGGCAATTGGGTTTCCACCCGGTGACTGTGATCGGTAAAATTGTAAACAAATAGAACTATATACATATGGTGAAACAAAACACCAAACAATGCAATAAAACAGGACGCACAAAATAGAGAGAAAAACATACAAAACAAGAAAACAAGTATAAAACGAATAACTTAAAAAATACAACAATTATTTAGGGCAAAAGACCTAAGCAAACAGCAATGAGACAATGAAACAATAAGACAACAAAACGTCATACTGTACAGTAACTCAGATGCGAACTGCATAACTGTAACTCTGTGATAAAACACCCATTCTACCAGAGATCTTCACTTCACGTCACTTCACTCCCAATTTTTCACTTCCTTCCACTTGGTTATCATCACGCTTCAAATCCCTGTACGTCACTTCACTTCACTTATTATTACTTTCCTAACACTATTTCTATTTTAAATATGTGTTCTACTGGGGAAAGTCTGTAGTGCATCTGCATACGCTCGTAGTTGGTTCCACAGTCTGATGGTGCTCTTTACGAAGGAAAATTTCCCGATGTCTGTTTTTTTGGTGGCCTTAATTTTCCTATCACGATCATCCCTGTTCAGGTAGCATGGTCATTGTAACCTGTTCCCTAGAGCTTTCCGTGCCCGTTCTCCGGAGTACGCCTTGCAAAGGGCGAAAATGCGCGCTCTCTTTCAAACCCGCGCCACATTTTCCCAGACCGAAACGTTCGTATGATTTGCAAATTTAGCCGCTTTCTTTCTCACGTGGGTTAACGTTGTTTTCTTACCTTACATGTACGGATTCCAGCACGCAACTCCATATTCGAGAATCGGACGCACTTGTGACCTGTAGGCTAAATTTCCTGTTTTGCTATTTCCCTTTTTCTGGTTACGCATTATGAAATGAAGTGCTTCTTGGAATGAGGAATGTTCCAGACAGATTTGTAAAGAAAGTCAAAACATACATCATATTTTATAGCTTTTTGTTTCGAAAATCTTGCCGTTTATGAGATGATGTGGAAAAATATGATAGAGCTGGGCAGGCCACAGTTGACAATGTGAAGCACGCGCATTGCATGCTGGACACCGACGCTATAAATACACCCTCAGGATATGTAATAATCATTGCTTTTCCACTGCAGCAGTGGTTGCAAGAACGCGCCTCAGTGTTACGTTATAGAAACATTGCTTGCCTTGCTTATTATTGTCTTCGTTGTTATCCGTATTTAGTAAGAATATTTAGACTAGAAGGGAAGAATGAACAGAAATGAAGGAGATGGCACAGTGAGGAGCTGAATGACTCCGTTTACACTTCAATAAACAAGGTCAGATCTCACGTTCTCATAGATGTAATATGAGGATTACTGTGATAATTCTCATAACAATACCGACAGTTAGGGTGAACATTCTTTCTCCATCACTGGAGATATAAGCATAAGGTTCCTCCGAAGATTCAGTATTCATCCACAAGATTATACTGCATCACATTTCGGATGGTAACAATTTTTAAATATTATATGGCAGCGAAATCAAGATGGAAGGGCACGATATGCAAGATATACGATGCATGTAGAACGTAAAAATAATCCTAGTCAGAGTAAATTAAGAAAGAGACCACGTTGAATACCTAGGAGAAGCTTAGTGCATAATATTAAAATTGATCATGTTTGTGATCATCATCATCATCCGTCACGAGATAGGCATTGATAAGCCTATTTCGGCGTATGGATTATAATAATGTGTTGCGGACTTCATTATGTGTGGCTCATTATGTGGCTCATTATGTGGAACTGCGCTTCGGGGATATTTGTTCTGACGTTTCGAAAGACTATAGTGTCTTCATTTTGGGGATCAAGCAGTCCAAGATCGAAGGTGGAGATTAAGACTCGACAATCCTTTGAAACGACGGGAAATGTTTGCCCAAAGACATATTGTCACTTCCCCGAAGACTTCAATTTCCAAGAGTTCTGCTTTACAGTCTGGTGTGTTTCTGCGCCCCTAACATCTTCTGATTCAGCTTCGGTTTTCACCCTTCGTGTCCAAGGCGCAGTGCGTGCCCGAGAGCCATAGCGTACTGGAGCTGCCCCGGTTTATAAAGATCACAGCGGATTTAGACATGGCTGTTGAAAAATATTTGCAAAACACGTTGGCCCGTTGTGTGTTTATTAGTAAGGGATCTCTGACCAGGATTAAGGAAACCGTAACAGCGGGAAAGGCTACGATCTTAATACTTTCTTTCTACAAATCTTGCGAAAACTGAAATCCTCCCTATGGAGTAAATCCACATGGAAGATACATGCGTAGATGTTGTATCGCCGGCCGTCTTTTAATGTTCATGATCCCTGACGAAGGTTATACAAATACCAAGCTTTCTGAAGTATATTCTCGCTTAATCTTTCGTTTTACGCTCTAATATTTGTGGCATTTAACGGCGTAAAATGAACTATATAGTTTAAACTAGGCAAATTACGCAAGTATGAATTCTCATAGACGAACTACAAGAAATTTCTGTCGATTTTATAGATTTTCAGACGAAATGTCTATAAACTCTCTTAAGTGATTTCGGAAAGTCTACAGACAGACGGACAAACAGACAGAAAAACAGACACTATCCAATCGCAGTTTCTACATTTTTCTCTTAGCATATCGGACTTAACACAGCCTCATTTTTAAGCTGAAATGCACACAATTAAAGTCTAAATCTGCGCTGAGTTAGCAGATAACTATACCACCATTAGAATTCATATTAAGCGTCATAAGCTCTTAGAGATGCAATATGTAATGTTATTGGGGATTAGATCTTTACCTAACTAGTAACAAAAAGGCAATAACTGAATTTATTTTCTTTTTCCATTTGTTATACTCTTCGCGTTCTGGTACATTCTACCGACATTGCTGATTACGCAGAAACTTTCTAATGTAGCTCAAAAGGCACACGTGCTTGTCCTATTTGACAGAGACATCGGACTTTAGCTATCGAGTTTTCATGATCTGAAAGGCTTGTTGAAGGCTCAGAAATGTCCTTTTGGTTCAATGTTAATAAAAATTCCAACCAGATGCAACAGTATGCCGATATTCATTTATTGCAAAGTCACTCTACATGTTTCGGGTGTCACAGCACCCATCATCAGGAGTACCGGAGGCTGGGGTTACAGTTTTTAGTACTCCTGATGATGGGTGCTCTGACACCCGAAACATGTAGAGTGACTTTGCAGTAAATAAATATCTGCATACTGCTGCATCTGGTTGGATTTTTATTAACACTGAATTATGATGCACGGAACCATGAGCTTAAAAAAATCCCTTTGTTTCTCGAATGCGGAGCCGATACATTAGAAAGAATTCCTAACTGTCTGTACAGTGATCTGCTCCGAATTCTACACTGATATTGTAAACAAACCTTGCATGATTCTAAACTTTCCTACAGCAAGTTGTAGTTCTGGAAAGAAATTATAACACAGCCTTTCCTTGAAATGTTTGAATTTATACAGTGCGGTTTTATAAGAGAGATGCCATCCCAAGACCTCATGTAATTCAATACCAGTTTTCCGTAGGAATAAATATAAAGCATGGGGAATGCATTCTCGAAGAGCCTAAGTCTACAACATTATAGCGTATTTCTGCATTTTAAACACATCTTTTGAACTCATTATAAGTGAACAAATAATATACGTTAATTACACAAAGAAATTTTTAATTAATATGGCACCCTGAAAAGTAATTGGAAAATATTTTCTTATTCCGACTATACTTTATGAATAGGAGATGTCACCGACGCTTAATTAGGACTTTGTCGGTTCTTATTTGATATTTCAGGCTTGTCTGACAGTTTAATCTAATTGTTTGTATTTAATTTATAAGGAATTTTGCGCATTAAGTGAGAAATTATTAATATTTTATATTTCAGTATTTCAAATTTCTATTAAAATGATCGCACTATTCACTGTTTCGTAAGAAACTAGACTTAAAATTTCAACATCGGTATTCAGTTCCTGTGTAAATTCTAGTAAATCTTACCTATATCAGACATTAAAATTTAATAATTCTTTGACGTAGTTTGTATGAGGCTTTGTTTGTAATATCTGTTCAAAGTTTTAAACTCCTTTCCTCAATTGGTCTTCGGTTGTAGGCAGCAAGCCTAACAAAAAATAAAGATCTGTCACTCGACTAAGGTGTTGTAATACTTTCCATCAAAAAGTATTCTTCAAAAATTCCCACTTTAGAATATTTTCCAAAAACAAAATAAGGGCCCTAAATTAATTGACAGTAATTTTTGCTTCCGCCACGGAAGAACGCATTGCTGTCATGTTTGTTAAATATATGGTGGTCAGTAGAGAAAAGTACTGTATCAAAAGCTGTAAATTTTTAGAAGATTTCCATAGAAAGTTTTGGGATTCTGCACTAATTGCGGCAATACCACTTTCATATCTGGCATTGCCGCCATGATGGTGTAAATGAAAGCGAGAAATAAAAAAGTTGAAATTTGTGGCGGACGATCGTGATATTAACGTTCCATTCTTCTTAGAATTGTGAATTAGCCCCTGTATTTCTAGGCAACCTCCATTTCATGGTAACATTTACAAACTCATGTCGCATGCTCTCGAACGTAAACACTGCATTTCCCGAGTGGCTTTTTTTTTTTTAAATTCATATCTTACGGAGTGTCCTGCGTGTACTTGTGTGTGTGTGTGTGTGTGTGTGTGTGTGTGTGTGTGTGTGTGTACAGTTATGGTCATGACATTTGCCCGTGTGCCCTATGCGATAAGAAAGACAGACCGAAATTAAAAACATTGAATGGGATTCGGAACGCCTCCTCTATTGCCCAGACACAACTCTTCTGCTGTGTTGCCCCATCAACATGTCCCTGCAGCACATTAGCCCGCGACGGTACACCTGCAGCCGTCCATTTCGAAGTAAGATACTAGTCTACACAAAAACATCTCTCAAATTTGTACATGTAGTGTTTAAGCTGATAATAAACCTATACTGAAACGACATAAAGTGATTAAATTTATAACATTGTGATTAACCCTTAAAAGGCCGAGTTAAATCCCATCTGCCCTTTGTTAGCATTATTCGGAGCACACCATATTCTCCACATTAGCAGGATAAGGGTTAAACGACGAATTATGCTATTTTTCGTGCGTGACTTCTGGTGCATTTGTAATTTGGGTTTACTCTCTTGATGTGGCCATACAACATGGACAAAAGTGTGTCGAGGGGCTGCAGAGTCGAAGCAATGAATACCGACGTATATTTCCTGGAGGTAAAGCGGCCGGAACGAGAAAATGACCACAGACATTCAATTTGTCCGGAAGTTTAGAATGAGTGGAACTATACCTCCTCTAATCCAAATAATTTATCGACGTGGGCTAGGATAGATTTATTTTCATCGTTGTCTTACATAGGCTAAGATATGGTAAAAACATGCGTACAGATAGATAAAGTTGAAGACGCGTTGGGAAGGCTTGGATTCGAATCACAATAAACCAAAATGTCATTACAATTCTGGCTGAGATACTAATTGTTCACATTTCTGTCTGACGTTTGCGGTAACTTAATTGTAATGTGACTGCGGTTATGCGTTGTTCAAACTTCTTTATTTAAAATTTCATTTAGATTTGCACTCGAAGAAGGATATTTACAGTTTAGGGCATCAGATTTCAGACCTTAATTAAATTATAGGCTGTTCTATGGTCAGCAATGTTGCTTCATAAGAAATGCTCTCTTGTTTTCATTTATCGTCAGTAGTTCGAGTAGACACGTCAGGAATATCTTAGCCCTGATTCGTTTTTAGGTGTTTTATTTGTTGTGCAGTTTTAATCATGCAACCAATTCCTCATATTTTTTTAGATTCTTTGGTTTAAATTTTCTTGATTCACGAATGTTTGAAATAACAAAGGGTTCCCGAAGCAATAGACTCACTGTCTCAAGTAACATTCCACATACCAGCTCATATGCGTAAATCGGGAAGGGCAAGAGGTGGTATCCTCCCAATAAATTTTTAATCTAAACTTTCAAGAGGTGCAAATAAAAAATTGGGGCAAGTGTGGGGAAAGTGAATGTATTTATCTATGTATATTAAGAACTGGTTCAAACCAAACTTCACCACTTTCTAGCTTGGCTCCTCCATAAATTAAAGTTCCTAAAGCACATGGTAGACTTTGTCCCTTCTCCCCCTTCCAATGTTATTAGCTAAGTTGCGCCTTTGTACCAGCTTATGCATAAGGCGTCTAATTATAAGCATTCTTCTAGAATATATGCCATTTGCCGCCATGCTAACCTGGTCGGTTGGTCACTGCCTATATTATGTCCTGCCACATAACGATGATCACTCAATTAACGGCCAAATGGGGGAACCATGTCGAAGTTAATTTTGATTTCTTCATTTCTTTTTTTCAGTAATTAAGCTTGTGTTACATGACGCCATCAGATAATACTAAAACCACCTAACAAGATTTATATATGACGACATGTTAGTACAAGACAACTGTAATGAACATCACTGTCCTGACCTGAGTGCACAGATGTACACGTCGACACGTCAAACTAGGACATGATTTTCAATAAACGTGCTGCAAATCTTGAAGAATTTTGGATCACTTCGATGCAGAAGAATTATTTAACTCTATTCTGATTTTTTTTAAGGAGAGAATTGTAGGGTATATGAAATTTCCCGCAACATCTCAAAGATTCTACGAATGAATAATGCCTAGATTAATTCCTGAATTGCTACTGCAGTACTGCAATCACTTTGAACTATAAATATCTCTTTTTTGGCAGTTTTCTAAAACTCGGTCACTTGTTATTAAAGCGGCAAATTTAACAACAGAAAATCTTCATAATCTCACGCCACATCACCAAAGATCAATTTTAATAAAATCGCCTCCTAATACGAGTTCCCAGAATGGCTTTTCCTTGAGGTTTCCTGATAAAGACGTACAGTATACGTATAAGAGCCTGTCATGTTCCTGTTATTTTAACTAAATCAATTCTCTTTTTATTGTTATTTACGTTATTGTTATTGAAATTAATTATTTAATTTATGTATTAATTTGTCAAATGTATGTTTTTTTCTGTGACAACACCATTTCAAACTCCAGCGGGCCAGCAGACATGGAAATATTAGATAATGTAGAACGTAAGTAATTACAGTTCCAAATTTCCTTGTCTGTACCTAATTTAACTAAAATGTTCAGTTACGGACGAAGTATCTAGACATTTTGTGGAATGAAGATTGAATAACGTGACAGTGTTACCTCGACTACAAGAGAAATTCGCCTATTCCTAGTCAGTCAACGTCTACAATAATAATTCACATATCAACTTCATGGTTTCTGCACCAATGAAGGCTGAACAGAAATTATTACTTTATAATGTCAAGTTGCAGTGAAGTCCTAACATAGCTCAGTGTCATGTCTGATATATTTCATGTGGATTATAGCGAAAATTTGAATATGCATCCTAGTGTTACGAAAGGAGTGAAGGGAAACGTGGTTTGCAGTTGCCAGTAAAAAAGCAGAAGTTAACGCTTGCACGGAGGATAAAAACGGAGACGAGAGGAGAAAGAAGGAAGTGAAGTAAGAAGTGCAGGGGTATAATAACGCGACTAATGAGCGGTTTTTATGAGGTGATGAAAAGAGTGACGTCACTGCAGAGCAAGTAAAGGAATGCTGCCGTAGTGGTGTATGGTAATGAGACAAGATGGCGTGTTGCCGGAATCTCGTCCGTAACGACTAGCGGGAACGAATTCCGCGTTTACATCGCTTGGGGCTGCATTTCCAGAAGAAAAATCTTTAGTTTCTTGGCTGAACTAAAAGCAGCTTTCAGTATCACTTCTACTAAATTGGAATTACAGCAATCTTAGCTACATTATCGCGCTTATTTTTAATTGCAGATTGGCCAAATGCACTACTTCTGCATTTCCTGGTTACATCATTTCCGGCTAATTCCTGCAGCTAATTTTGACAGCCGGAACTCAGACTCCAAGCATACAAGTTTGCGTGAGACATAAAAGTATAAGATATGATCCAGTATGGGCTTTTCTCCTTCTGTGGTACAACTGGAGCCTAGACCACCTCGTTCTAGGGGTTTCCAGATCACACACATCTAGACACCTACACACGGTAGGGCTCTTCTGAAAGAGTGTTCAGCCCGACGCAAAGATCTCTACCTGACAATACACAACATTCACAAGAAAAGACATCCATGACCTCGGAGGATTTCAAACCCTCAATCCTAGCAATAGGATGACCACAGTCTTATGACTTAGACCAACGGCCACCCCGTTAAGGACGTAGACTTCTCTGAAGGAGCTGCACTTGCAGGAGATATAGAATAATGATTATGTAATGTGCAAGACAGTACAATCACAATTAAATATAGGGTTATAAGTGGCGATTCAAAAGATATTGTACTCATGTACTACAAATGATAAAAGCGCCTCATTTTTAATATTAGGGACTACGTGGCTTCTGAAACGCACGGTGACCAACCTTTGCGCCCTCAAACAATGCTGTTTTAATTTTCGTTGTTGTAACATTAAGTATTAAGAGTTTGGCTGTTTTATCTTTTATGGTGTAGATGCACAGAGACTTTTGGCTCATTCCATCCGTTTCTTTAAGTGCAGCATGACATAAATCCACGTCACAGGTCATTATATCAAAACTTAACAATAACAGTTGCTCCAGTAATTATGTTCCCTTATGGAACCAGGCGCTTTATCGCCGCGTATAGCAATGATTAATTCTTCAAATTTTCTTGGTTACTCAGGATCATTTCACAGACGATTCCGTGCATGAGGAGTGTGACACGAACCGTGTCTTGTGCAGCTGCAGGTAGTTTCCCACCTTTTATTTGGGAGGCCTGAGTGAAATCATGAATATCCACACTTATGGTCCGGAGCCTACAGCTTCTTCTGCTGAACGGCGCGGTCACAAAAAGTCCTTTGTGCCTTATCTTACGTTACTGCAGTCTATTCCAGTCACGAACAGCCTCTTTATCTACCACCACTTTAATATGATATTTCGGTTTATGCCTGCATCTTTGGAATAACCTCTGCAAATGGGTATTTATGACCAGAATTGTGCATATTTATCCGAATGCATATTGCGTAGCCTGTTCAACTTCTTCTCCTTTATTTGTTAAAGTAAAGGTAAAGCAGCCCCGTTACAGGCCTGGGGTGGCCCAGAGGGTTCCAGGAAGTTAAGGTACCCAGATTTCATGACAACGGTACAGGATGGTGGTAAGGTTGTCAGTCTTAAGCACTGGCCGCCTTTACCCCCAGGAAATGCTCCTGGTACTCATTTCTGTTAGAGGCTGAGTCGACCCCAGGGTCATATTTGTTAAAGTAACAGTATGTATTGAACAGAACAAACTACGCATCAGCTATTCAGTAAGTAATTTTTCCATCCTATCATTTTCAAAAATTCTCAATCTAAATATCTGGTCTTCCCTCACTGTGATAGAAAAAGTAATTTTTTTGTCTGTACGAAATAAAGAAAACGAGATTTTGAAGTGTCTAATTTGAAAATATTCGCTTCGTTACGTGGGCTGTTTTTGTTTTGAACACAGTAACATATAGAGTTTAATACTACAGGCGTCTCCTCCAAACGGCATATACCCACTTCATGGTGTGAATATTTCGCTGTTCGCTGTTGCCTATCCATAAGCTCTGTAACAGAATTCTCACACGCTTTGATGTATTCAGTTCAACTGTACGTGCATAAGTTTTGAGACTGCAGAGATTCACTGGTTTGTTTCCGTTTAAAGGTCCACACTTCTGTCTGCCCACCGCCGCATGCATGCATAATATTGCTCGCATTGCAAAACACCGCACCAAGCCTGTTCAGGCCATTAGCCACTGGCGCCATCACTGTTAAAGCGTTCAGTCATTGCTGTGCTTCACTCGGCAGTCAGTTCGTACTCCATATAAACTGCGTGTTTGTGTCCAACATTTCAGAAATATAGACCAGTTTTTCTCAAACTGAGTTCCGCGGAACCCCAGGATTCCGCAACGGGGTGTCAGGTTTCTAATAAAACAAAAATGTGTAACGGTAGAAGAGTTTTAATAGCGGTCCTAAATTTGTTTTTATGAATTAACATTTGTTTAGTGCCGTTAGACACTTATCATTCCGTCACCGATAACACGCAGACAATCAGTCGCAGCTTCAATCCAGAAGCTCCCTGATTCTGCAATCCAGCCAGTCAGCACAGCTCGCCATGGACATGGTCGTTATGTTAGGCGAAACGATCAGTTATCGATCAGTGTGAAGTTCGTCGTTGAGTTTTAAGCGTAATGTGCATACACGTACAGTATAAACAAGTTCTGGGATATAATTTTATCAATGACTTATTGAGAACAGGGAGTGATACTCAGCGAGTTCTGTAGCTAATTTTAGGTTTCTTTGAACCAAAATTGTCTGAGATACGTGGATCTAGAAGTATGGTAGGCCTACACAAGAGGCTGTACTAGATATGTTACAAACATTTGCATGTGTGTGTGTGTGTGTGTGTAGATTGCAGCGAAACTGAGATGGTTTAAACGTTAAATCACGAGTCAGTAGCTCTCCTTATCATTATGTGTAAAACGCACATTATAAATAAACTTATATCTAACAAATAATAATCTTTTTTATCTTAGTAACTAACAAACTTGATGCACAAACTTTTTTGTTTTACAGTAAGTTTATTTCATGCCTCTACATGTTTCGAGCATATGTGCTTATCGTCAGGAGGTCAAAATTGCATTACACAGCCCCTGGTATCATCATATCTATAGGTGGCCATCCCGCGCTCAGGTTGAGAGATTTATGATGATACCAGATGCTGAGTAATGCAATTTTGACCTTCTGATGATGAGCACATGTGCTCGAAACATGTACAGGCATGAAATAAACTTATTGTAAAACAAAAAAATTTGTGCATCAAGTTGGTTAAATACTGAGATAAATATACTGAGAAGCACGGTCAGCAAAACATAAAAAATTATAATTATAATTTACCATTTAAATTTCAACGGTTATGTTCTGCCATCACTTTGACCATCAAAGTTTAAGAATTTTGTCCATATGATATATATATATATATATATATAAATTTGTTTCGCCTTTTTATCGCTAGATACACCGAGTTGGGATCAGAATTGTGAAGGGAAATTGGAATCCCTCATGTACGAAAGGTTCAAATGATGATCAGTAAGTTATATTCTGAGATTCATATAAATTACTTGAAAACTTACTAAAGATTTAATTGCATCTCAGATATTTCTTTGAATTATCATTATTTGTGAACATAATTCCACAATATTTTGATGAATTTGTGCCATTTATATATAAGCTTAAAACTTCAGGCGTTGTAAAAAATCTGACTAATACTGTTCCTGTCATACGCGAACAGTCGATGTATAATTTCAGTGAACAATTCCGAAGCTAGCAGATAAATCTTGACTTGTGACTCGTCAGTTCCCTGTATCATTTCCGCCACTTGTGCTGAGTTCACATCTGTCCTTATGTGCTAGGAAGAATGGTGCGTTTATCGTCATGAATGTTCGTTTGACAACATCGGAATCAATGCCACATTTTCTGCTATTATGTACTCCCATTGGCGTCTTCACCCTATATCTCTATTAACAGACGGTGAATTTCGATGGGGCAACTGTAGTATTTCGCCCATAAAAGTGGCATTGCATCAAGAACTTCTTCCCGGGGCAAAGTTTCCAGGATTATTGTCCTTCTACATTCAGTCTGTTCCCTGAGTGACACCTGATGCACTTATTCTTGTGGGATTTGTTCATTTTGCCCCTATCACAAGTAATATTTCCTACCGAAAAATGAAATTTTTAACACAAAAATTAAGGAAATTAAATATTACTTTTTCAGTGCAACTCTGTATGTGTGTGCATGTATATATGTATGTATGTAAGTATGTATGTATTTATGTAATGTATGTATGTATGCATGTATGTATTTATGTAATATATCTATATATGTATGTACGTATTTATGTAATGTATGTATGTACGTATGTGTGTCTATGTATGTATGTATTTTTTTAAATTTGTAATATAAGCATGCTCCATTACTTGTAGTAATACTACATGCTAGGTTTACATTTCCTGTTTAAAACTAGGAAGTGCCGATGTTAACACTTTTGTTTGTACGGCATGTCTATTACAGTATTAGAATTACTATTACTTGTCAATAATACATGTGTAGCTTATATCTCGTTGGCTCTACTTAACAGAATTATAAAGGTAACAGTTGCAGTGGTTCTTTTAACTAATGTTACAAGTCTATTTGTTTGGTAAATATGAGGAATGATTTCAAATGTTTACTTGTTAACCACTTTTTGCTAACTGGCCAGGTCCCGGTTTTAGAATTTCCTGCTTAAGTAAGTCTCTTTGTTTTTTTATGGCGTGTGCAGTTGTTGAGTAAGTGGTCTAGAGTTTGATCCTCCGTGTTGCAGGGGCACGTTGCGTTATCCGTTATTTTAAATCTGTAGAGGTACGACTTGATTTTACCATGACCAGTTACTAGTGCCGTGAAGTTCGGGTTTATTGTTATTCGGCGGTGAATCCTGTCCCGTACGTTTGGGAAGAACTGTTTAGTTACGGCAGCCT
>Ga0123352_10013208_pt1 | contig 13101 bp, 9 predicted proteins | sample TergutLab28metaG_FD_89700 | JGI IMG/M metagenome (GOLD analysis project Ga0123352, IMG submission 89700) | Labiotermes labralis P1 segment gut microbial communities from Petit-Saut dam, French Guiana - Lab288 P1 | ecosystem: Host-associated > Arthropoda: Insects > Digestive system > Gut ... | reverse complement strand
GTCCTTTGAATTCAACCGTATTTTAAGATAATTTTTTTTTTTTAAATTACTGCCTTCCCGTTAATTCAGTCCTCCCCCCCCCCCCCCCCCCCCCTTTCTATATATTGTATACGAACGTGCGGCCTTCAGGCGATCCTTAACGAATTATGTGGCCCTCCTGTGGGTTGAAGTTGGCCAGCCCTGATATACACGTACAGGATAGTGTATGTGTCCAGTGTTACTAGCAAAATGTTACCCTGGTGATGGTCGCGACAGCGATTGAAACGTGTTGGCGATAAATAGTATGTGGTAACAACACATTTTAAATACGTGCATTTGTTGGTCTTATTACGTGAATTGAAATATTTCTTGAACACAGGGATATGGAACATACTGTGTTAGCGGAGCGGTCGTGCTGAACTTGAACTCTTGACTGTGTAACTCAGGTGACACGACTGACTGTTTGTATGTTGTGGCTGTTTCTTGTGCTGTGAGGTACAAACGAATACGTCACGTGGGAAAAACTGCGCTGAGTTTTATTTTGGGTTGGGTTTGAAATCGTACTGTTTGTAGGCCTGTATAATCAGTTGCCTGAAACGTGTTCTGGAGGCCTAACACTTAGAACCAATTTGTGTGCCATTGTGTGTCCAAGAAAGGAGTTTTGAGAATCGTTTTCCGAACTGCATGTTCTGCTGCGTTACTGATAAGTTGTTTTAACTGACGTTGTCGAAGATTTTAACCAACTTAGGAAACTAAACAGACACACGAAACGGGCAATATAAACTGCATATGTTATTGGCTATTCATCAACAATCCAGCAGGGTTTGTTAATTTTAATCATGTAGGCAAGGAGAAATTGACGCGTCGTATGACGGGTTTAGTAAAATATTTAGTGGTGAGGTCGGGCTTTTCAAATTAACTTGCCTTAAATGTGTTGATAATGATATTCTTGCAGCCTAAATTTTAGCCTTAACACGGATGTGACTTCACCCACAAACGAGGCAGTACTGCCATTTGTCGACACACCCCAAGTAAATCAAGCGTTCATACAGTCTGTCGGATACGAAGAAAATGTCTCGGGTATGACTTCATTCTGTTGGTTTTTTCTTGGTTAAGCTTCGCTAAAACAGTGTAGCTTCTTTCAAACAGTTCTCTGGAAATGGTACGATGGGTAAGTCGAAGAGAATTGCCTCCCAGCATACCTCACCATCCTCAGAAAGACTTTCACTCGAAAGATAATTTGCAGGTTAAGACTGTTGAAGCCCGAAATATTTCATGAAATGTATGCATTAATGATTGAAGAGCCTTGTAAACTGAGATCAATATCAAACACAAGTTTTCCAAGGAATTCGGCTTTCATTACGTCTGCTGCCGGAGCTGCTGTTTCTTTCCTCCAAATGAGGCCACTCGTCCGATTACCCGACGCCTATTATTATGTGAAACTTCAGCTGATTCGCCAACTCCTTTCTCTCAGCGTGTTTTATGCTCTTAGTTTATTCAGTATGTAACTGCTTCTCTTTTGCTGCTATTATGTACTTGCCTCTTTCGTGTGTTTCATTTCCTATCAGTAATTGCGTCCTGCAACCAGGAATATATCAAACCTGGCTGCGCTTGCATCGTGAAACATTCCGTCAGATTCTGGCATGATCCTCTTTTTTAATAACAGTGGACGCTTTGTAACCTGTGCAGTGAAACAGTATCATTAAATAACTAAGGGTATTAGTAGCTAAAAATTTTCTGACATCATATTGCATGTTTGAAGAAATTAAGGGCAGATTGAGCTTCAGGAATAACAGGAATCTTTTGTCTCCCTGTTTGCAATCCAGAAATATAAATACCGCAATATACAGGAATTGAATTTTGCCCGTTTTGTATGGGTGTGAAATTTGGTCTTTTATATTTAGAGAAATCATAGACTGAGGGTGTTAGAGAATACGATGCTGAGGAAGATATTCGGGTCTAAGAGGTGTGAGTAAATAGGGAACTGGACCGCAGTGTTTTTTCTTTCTGTTCCTTTTTCACTGCCGTTATTCACATCTGTATTTCTACTACCCCCTTACCATTTGCTCCATACTGTACATATCTATTGGAATTGGTTACAGGAACAATTTTACAATTCATCCTTGTACATCTTGTGTATACTGTCTGTATAATAAATCTTTTAAAAAAAATAGGGAACTGGAGCAAATTACACAGTGAGGAGATTCGTAATCTCTGCATGCGGGCGAGCAGGTCTAGAAGAATGAAGCGGGTGGGGCATATGACACCATGGGAGAGAGGAGAGGTGCATATAGGGTTTTTGTGAGGAAACCATTTGGAAGACCTGTGCATAGGTCTGAGTGTAATATTAGAATGGATCGAAAACAGAATGGGAAAGCATGGACAGGATTAATCGACCTCAGGATAGGGACAAGGGGCGGATTGTTGTGGACATGAGTCATGTACCTACGGGTTCCGTAATGTGCGGTCAATTTCTTGACTAGCTTGAGGAGCTGTTAGCTTCTGAAGAAGAGCTGTGGCCCATGCACTTAGCTGGTTGGTTAGTGATATCGATGTCTTTTTTACAGTTGCTGTTGTGACTCATAAATGCAGCATCTAGAAGTAAGTGAGGGATTTGAGTATGGTAATCGAAATATTCATGCAAGAATTTAACTCTTATTTTTTTACGTATTGGCTGACTAACTTTTCGACACCAAAATACCCACAAGGTCAGTCATTATACGAAGATAGCTAATAAGTACTTCGAAAATGTGGCGATGTTGAAATTGGCTTTTGATGTTTGTGTGACCGTGCATCACTGATATAATAATATAAACAGCCATATAGATGCAACAATAATAATTTTATTAATAATTTCAATCATCTCAACATGTTTCGGGCGGTACTTTCGCCCATCCTCAGGAGCACTAGACTGTGTTTACAGCTTGTGGTATAAAGCATCGTCGGTGCTCTATACCACAAGCTGTAAACACAGTCTAGTGCTCCAGAGGATGGGCGAAAGTACCGCCCGAAACATGTTGAGATGATTGAAATTATTAATAAAATGGTTATTGTTGCATCTAGTTGGCTGTTTATAATATTAGTTCAAATTGGCCTGTGTGTGAATGACAGTAGCAGAGCCGAATTGAGTTCAGGAAGAATTTCAGAGCATTTTCAGTTCGAGGAAGGATTCTTACCATTCACTGGAGAAGCCTTTTGTCTTTCTGTCTGCCTCCCTGAAGCCTTAGATGTTCAGGAAAATGCATCGAACAGTTCCGCCTGTTGTTTTGTATGGGTGTGGAGCTAGATATCATTATATAGCCTACGCGGAAGGAGAGCGGGAGTAACAGGGACTGAGGGTATTTGGAAACAGAATGCTATCAGGAACAGAAGTGTGTTTCATTTTTACAGTAGTAATGTCCTGTAGGTCCGATCCCGGTGGCCGTGCGGTCGAAGGCATAGGGCTGATGCCACTTTTCTGCTGGGATTGCGGTTTCAAATCTCGCAGAGGACATTGATGTTCGTTTCTTGTGTGTTTGGCACGTAGCGACCTCTGCAGCGAACTTATCACTCGTTCAGAGGAGTCCTAACAGGTGCGTGTGTAGGTGTCTGTGTGTGATCTAGGTACCTGTACAATTAGGCAGCCTCGGCCAGATTTTGGCTGTAGTGCCACAAAAAAAAAGTGTACGAAATTAAAGAATCATATTCGGGACATTTTGTGTAGTGTAAGACTTTATTCAGGACATTTCATATTGGTATATATGGTTGGCTATCCTCAAGTGTTAGCGTTTCACTTTTGTAGTTTCGTAAGTGCTCTTCCCATCCTTGCGTCTCCAGCGAACCGTGGAAATTATTAAACACTGCACTTTTATAGAGCGTTTCTTCAGATATTCATCGAGTTTAGGAATTACGTCCTTGTAAAAACCCGACGGCTGTTCATTGTGCATACAAAAGCCTGACACTGGTCCCCCTTTTCGTCCGGTTATATGTAGTTTTTATTTCATATTCATTTTCTCAGTGATCTTTTTTGTACTGTGCACAAAAGCCTAGGTTTTCTTTGATGGTTTCGTACTATTGTAATCACCTTTAGTGCTCGGTTTTACACTGACTCCACGTATCGGTATTCATGTTTCGGCGCTGCTTGCAGAATGTAATCAGGCCCGGTTTAAGGTTGTCGCAGTCTCTGTGGCTGCATGGGACCAACGCATTAGGTGGGGGGGGGGAGGGGTCTTCAGAAAGGCTGGTTGTATTGCAGATTTTGTGTTGTACATACTTTGTACATTAAGGGCTACGCGTAGGTAGATCCCCTAAATTTATTTTTGCATTGGTAAAGAAATGCCTTAAAAGGGCTGTGAACATGGTGATCTGCAACCGTTTCATTATCCTGGAATGCAGTGGCATACCCAGGAATTTTGTTCGGGGGGGGGGGGTCACCAAATTCAGTTGAGGACAGAGGACAGGGGGAAAGGGGATCTTGGGGGGGTAGCCCCCTAGCCAGGGGTTCCGAAGGCAGCTGTAATTTGCTACAAGAAATTTCATTTCATATAGTAAAATGTTTTTATTTTTTGGCACTTTAAGATTATTTACTATGACAACCAATTTATTTGTCATTGCTAATGTAAAACAGTCGCAAACCTAGGTAGTTTTCGAATTTCACTGCCTTTTTTTCCGAACATTTTGGTGTGTTGGCGTCCTAAATTCAGCAATTTTTAACAGTTTTGAAATCGGGTTGAGTTTGGCACGATTTTGGAGGACCTTCGGAATTTCAGGGGTGGGGGGTTGAACCCCCCCATACCACCCCCCTCGGTACGCCACTGCTGGAATGTGTAGTTTGCGTGACGAGCTTTTCGTCCATTTCCGCTGTTGTACACTTGCTTTTTCTTACATTACTGTGGACACACACAAAATCTTGATGATATGCAAGGGGACAGCCGTAAAGGGGGGAGGGGGAGAATTGAGACGTATAGGGTAAATAGTCACAATTGTATTAAGTAGAAGTCCCTCTCAACGTTTCTCTGCTAATAATTCTTTATATTTCATGGGTATGAAATTCAGAGGGAGACGTCCATTTAGCATGTGGTTTATCGAGTTCAAGTTCAGAATTTCCGCTCCGAAATTTTCCGAAGATCATCTGCTGAACTCATTTTCTTTTTACTCGGACAGTGGTAATATAATATTACAATCATATCTTTCCTTATACAGTAATATAAATATTGTTTTTCATGTTCAGCGCCATTAAAATATGCAGACGTTCTAAGAAATAACAGATATTTAAAAACACAGACGTTTGTACAAATGTAGAAAAAACTCGCCCCGACGGGAATTTTTTCTTTGGCTGAAAAGAGGATATATTCGGGGAAAAGAGGTCGTATCGTAGCCCCGTCGTAGTGTTAATTTTTTTTGTCAAATTCCCACACAGATATATGTATTTTATCTTCTACTTACTACCGCTGATTGATCCCGAGATTCGCTACGTGATCTATCGGTGCATGTTATCTGTTGGCCATAGTTTCTCCGACATGTAATCACTGCGCTATTCTGGTGGGGAAAGCCTAAAACGATTGTTTTTTAGTTCTAATTTCGTACTTACACTCGCCAATCTGAAAAAAAAGTACAGTTTTGCGTTAATCATTAAATAAATTAAACCGCTGTACAAATACGTGTGTTATTTCTCTTTATGGTAGACAACCATCAGGCTACAGTATAACATACAGCTTCACGTCGCACCTTATTTTTTTGGCATAATGCTCGGGTGTTTTGTGTTGTCAGGTAGTGGTCTCTGCGACGGGCCGATCCCGTGTCCAGAGGAGGCCTACCACGTGTGGCTTGTCTCACTGTGTGTTGTCTCGCAACTTCTGCAGCGAGGCGGCCGACCCCCGAGTAGGGCTGTTGCGCCGCTGGAAGGGGGGAGGGGGTGGGTACCATTTCAGGGCTTGTGTACTTGAGGTTGGCGCAGTTGTCTGTAAAAATATAATATTCCTGTAGTTTACAGCAGGCACACGAGTCTATTCGTGAGTATTTTGTAAGGAAAGATTCGTAACTAATTTAATTAACCTGCTGTAGTTAAACAGAACTAAGAAACCATCAGACAAGGAAGTAATATTTCACTTTAATAATGCGTGGTCTTGCCTAAGCTGCTCCTGATGTACGACTGCCGAAGCCCGTCTAAGCACGTACTTCCGGCCTAATGCATTAAAGTTGGCACGCAGTTTGCTGTTCAGAATGGCATACATTTAGTAGTTCACCTTATATAACTGCGCAGTGGAACCGTGCAAGGTTAACTGTGTGATGCGTAATTTGGAATGTCATAAAAATTATTTTACTTGGTTTTGTATGTTTACCTATAGAATACAACGTTACCTGTAATTTATATCAGTAGTACGCTTTTATGTCATTTAATAATGACATCTTTCTGCCTCGGTATAGCTCTTCTTGTTTCTGGTCTCGGCGCTGAATGGAGGTAAACGGTCATTACACCTTTCGACTCCGCTGGCACAGGAAGAAACCCCGTTACCCATTGAACAGGAGGCCGTCTTTGCCTCAGAGCCGGTCTGGACGTTTTGGAGGAGAGAAAAATCGCTTTCCGCTGCCGGCTTTCGAACCCCGGCCCATGCTGCACGTAGCTCAGTCACTATACCCTACCGGCTCCCAAGTAAGGAGAGAGCATTTGAGAATTATTCGTTCTGGAAAGGGAGCTAAAGAAATTCAACATGCCGTAGGGTTTGCCTCAGACGCGACTTACGCCGGAATTGTAATTCTTCTGCCCGCTTCCAATTGGCTTCTGATAGCTGCCGGGTCTTGGGCCTGCGGTGAATGTAAGCAGCTGTTTATGAGTCATCCCTACGACTTGGTCGCATAATGAAGTGCGCGCTCACGCGACAGAATGCTTTATCTCTGGAGTCCTACCAACAATACGAAACGCTTGGAGACTGAAACATTGCTTGCTACCATTTTACCTGTAACCGCTCCACCCTGTGTGCGAAGAGTCGTGTTCCACGTTTCCTTGCGTGAGCTCAAAAGTTTCTGTGGAAGCAGGCGTGTAGGAATGTCGAACCATCTCGTAGCATAGTATGCCACACCGTACTTAGCTTGCGCATAAGCTTCGCCGGTAGATTACCGCGTACTTAGGCCCTCAAGTACGTGTCTGTTTATCTGAAAACATTTCAGTGGTGCCAAGACACCAGGTACTTAGAATATGCACGTACAACTGGGGCCAGTAGTTCTTTAATATGTGTTTAGAATTGAATGCAAATCGTGTTTGAACATTTCAGTTTTTAGGGTGTTCCGAATACACAGTGTTTCGTGAATTGGATGTAGAGGCCATTTTAAATGTGATGGCACACGCGCAGAAACCAATTTGGTCTTTAGGCGAAACGGACTAGTCCATTTAAATCGGCGGGGGCGTCAGTTCATTCGACTACTGGCAGCCGATGTGTGCGCATCAGAGGTAGAAATGCTGGTTTCACCATGTTCCGAGGTAGTGTGAAGGGTACTGGCTACCCACTCCATTCGCTAGTTTCCCCTCTACTTCCCCTCCCGTGCGTCACCGTGTGCCATCACATTTCAGCTGGAGTATGCTACCTACCGTCTGCAGCTGATTGCTTGTCGTTCAGAGTAGTCGCGAGTATTTCGTGCTGATTGTGTTAGGTATTAGCGGCGGCTGTGCTGCGGGTTGTCATTAATTACTTGACTGCGTTTTTTCAGGCATAGTCAGAAGCCTTGAATTGCAGAATGATCATGAAGTGTGAATGTTAATGTCAAAGAAGGTGGTCGTGGCCTGTTTGAAGGAAGTTTCCGTGTTTTGCTGGGGAAAACCATGAAAATCGTCCTGTAGGATAACCATTTTTGGCACCATAATTTAACCGTGGACCACCGAAATGCGACACAAGATAGCTAAGAGTTCCGCGCGACAGTTGATTCTTCAAGAGGTTTTAAGTTCGGTTATAGACAGCTTATTTTTTTCAGGAATAATTTTGAAACGTCTAAAGATAATTTCATCATCATTTTTATCATGTCTGACCTGTTTTGCGACTCTGCGAAGATGAAACGTGCCAGAACATGATGTTAATTCCTGCAAGTCCGTCCTTACCCATTTCATTAATCGGTCCATTCCTGACGTTTATTGCATTAGTGGCGTACTCGATATTGTTGCTAGCTATTAATCAGGATGTACCGATCTGTTAGGCCTGTTATGAGATGTTATCAGCGTTTTGTTGTGACCGGCCACTGCCCATGTGATGCGAATATTGTATAGTGGACACGTAGGTGAAGCCAATAGATAATGGAAGACTTAAAGGAGTGTGCTCATATTTTCCTTATTATTCTCATTTGTCTTGTGTTTGAGGAGTTCCCAGTAGGGGATCCTGCTGCAGGTTCGTATGCCGTATGTTAGGATGAAAGTTTTTATTTTTTGCCAGTGTATAGTGCGAGCAGTGTTTCTCAACCTTTGTGAGACCGCGGCCAGGTAAATTCTTTTTTCATAAGACGAGGGCCCGGTCCCAACAGATTTACACGTCAGTACCTTTCAACATTTTTTTAAAGTTCATAATTAAACTAACACAAGTATTAATAATTATTGCGTAATCATTAAGAGTATTAGTACAATTATGCATACGTTGTGGCATGGTGACAAGTATAAAATTACATTTAAATTAGTTATCAATTCCAGGAGAATCTCTCGCGGCCCGTTATAATTGATGCCGGGGGCCCGGTACCGGGCCGCGGCCCGGCGGTTGAGAAACACCGAATGCGAGTGCATGGACGAAAATATTGGCTTTGTCAGTAAGACTCAGCATGTAACATTTCGCCAATCTTACAGGCGAAGGTTCCTGCTAGATGGGTAGAGAAGTGAATAATTGAATGTGCAGTGTGTCGCAGAGGGACTGCTAACACCAGCCCTTCGTTGTTACAGTACTCTGTACATTGCTTGAATCGCGAAGTTGTTCCAGTACGATAGCTGCCATCATCTTCCACGTGTTAAAACAAGATTCCTGAATACGAGCGTAGTCGGTGTATGTCTGCACTTTGGGCTGGACGATCCGGGGTTCGATTCCCTGCAGGGGTAAAGGATTTTTTCTTTTCCAAAACGTCCTAGGTGGCTGTTGGGCCCCACCCAGCCTCCTGTTCAGTGGGTACCATGGGTAACTGTCCGGGATGAAGCGGCCGAAGCGTGAAGCTGACCGTATCGATCTAGTGCCGGGGATAAGGTTGTGTTGCGTTGTACTTCTTGTTTCTCCCTGCGCCTATATGGTGTGCACAAGGAGAACCTTAGTTACTTTACTTTACTTTGCCTTAACTTACCTCACCTTACCTTACCTTATCTCACCTCACCTTACCTTATCTCACCTTACCTTATCTCACCTTACCTTATCTCACCTCACCACACCTCACCTTATCTTACTTTACCTTATCTCACCTCACCTTACCTTAGCTTATCTCACCTCTCTTACCTTACCTTATCTCACCTCACCTTACCTTACCTCACCTTACCTTATCTCACCTCACCTTACCTTACCTTCTCACCTCACCTTACCTCATCTCACCTTACCTTCTCTTACCTCACCTTACCTTATATCACCTCACCTTATCTCACCTCACCTTATCTCACCTTACCTTATCTCACCTTACCTTACCTCACCTTACCTTACCTTACCTCACCTTATCTCACCTTACCTTACCTCACCTTACCCTACCTTATCTCATCTTACCTTACCTCACCTTACCTTAACTGACCTTACCTTACCTTATCTCACCTCACCTCACCTTACCTTACCTTATTTCACCTCACCTTACCTTATCTCACCTCACCTTACCTCACCTCACCTTATCTCACCTCATCTTACCTTACCTCACCTTATCTCACCTCACTTTACCTTACCTCAACTCACCTTACCTTATCTCACCTTACCTTATCTTACCTCACCTTACCTTACCTCACCTTACCTTTCCTTGCCTTATCTCACCTCACCGTACCTTACCTTACCTCACCTTATCTCACCTCACCTTACCTCACCTTATCTCACCTTACCCTACCTTATCTCATCTTACCTTACCTCACCTTACCTTAACTCACCTTACCTTATCTCACCTCACCTTATCTCACCTTACCTTATCTTACCTCACCTTACCTTACCTTATCTTATCTCACCTCACCTTACCTTATCTCACCTCACCTTACCTCACCTCACCGCACCTTACCTTATCTCACCTCACTTTACCTTATCTCACCTCACTTTACCTTACCTCAACTCACCTTACCTTATCTCACCTTACCTCACCTCACCTTATCTCATCTCACTTTACTTTACCTCAACTCACCTTACCTTACCTTACCTCACCTCACCTTATCTCACCTCACTTTACCTTACCTCAACTCACCTTACCTTATCTCACCTTACCTCACCTCACCTCACCTTTCCTTTCCTTTCCTTACCTTATCTCACCTCACCGCACCTTACCTCACCTTACCTTATCTCACCTTACCTTACCTTACATTACCTTGCCGTACCTTACCTTCCTGTGACATTATTTCATACGAGTCATGAACCCCACTTACACAACATTACGACCTTACTGGATCGCCCCCCTCCTACCCTCTCTTTCAGATCTTTTGAAAGGATTCTTACTTTAACATTTGAAGCATCTCCTTTTTAGCGGGGTTTTGGAAAAAAGAAGAATCTGGAGCAAAACCTAGCCTGCGGTTTAAAACATGACGCTGTGTTATCAGGGCACATCGGTCAACTTTCTGCGACAAAAAGGGGCTCTAATAACTTGTAATGGCAGTTTGTTTCCGTATGGTAAACGAGCTTCGAAGATACTTCTCCGTTATACTTCCTTGTTTGTGTGTTTGATATTTCGAGGAAGTTTTCCTGAAAGGAAACGGGGAATGTTTTGCGAAAGGAATCTGAACGAGTTTGCTTTGTGATTCATGGGCTGTGAGAGAGAGAGTGAGGTAAAAGTACAGTGCATGACGGTGAAACTTTACCGCTTGCTGCAGTTTCGTACAAATCGGCGAAAACAGAAGTATTTGGATTTATAAAATGGCTGACCAGTGAAATGTTTCACCCCAAGACCATGGGATGATTGTGATAGATTTCTTGACAGGTTCTTCTCGCACCATGAGCAGCGTCACTGATGGGTCAGAAATCAACTTTCGGAGTCGTGCCCTGTCCCTGTTATCAGGATCCATGTGGTGACAGCATCTCCCCCCGTCGGCCTTGATGGTAGGGACAGACAGCTCCGCAGAACGTTGGTTTTTGGTCCATAATTGATGCTTCTGTTGGTAGTACGAGAACAGTTCGGTTTGTTTGTTGCGTATGCTTCAGATCTTACGTATTCGTACGCTGTATTCGATTCCTGTACCACTGTTTGATTTTATATGGACAAAGCACCGCATTTTGCTTGTTGGAATAATAGTGTTAACAGGTGTATACTTTGTAAGATTCATCCCGTTGCGTTGTGTATGCAGTGTGCTTAACCGGACCCGTACCATGTAGCCCTGATTGGGTTTAGAGTTTTTGACATCTGTTTATTGGATTTTTTTTTTGGTAATAGGTTTCTTGTACGCCAAACTCTTGGTGATTTTTACCGCGAAGTTTATTTTATTCTAAAATAGGAATGGATAGATCGCGAGACGGGTGATGCAGGAAGTTTGTCGCCTGCAGGCAGAACAGTGAGAGGGCGGCGGAAATCATGGACGGAGATGCATCGAGTCATTATTTTATAGAAGTGATAATTTCGCCGCAAGTGGTGATGAAAATTATCTGCCTTGCGAACAGAATTAATAAACATAGAAGAGCAATTACCATCCGAAACTGCACTTAGTCACGAGTAAGAGTCGCTGCCGATGTATATTAGTTGCCCGGCGCCGAACAGTATTGCCTCGTTTTGTGTGTGGCATCTACAGGATTCGAATCTCATTCGGAAACTTTATTTAATCTTGTTCATCTTTTCGTGTGCCTTATTTTTTTAGGGTAGGTTCCAGTCGGTACTTTAAATAGGCATGTACCGCATTCGCCTACATTTATTGTGTATTTGATTCGAAAGGTCTGTCGCAGAAACTGGTCGGCATTATACGAAGAACTTCCGAGGGAACAATCCTGCTTGATAAGTTAATCGTCGCGTAGAAGAGAGAGAGATCTATAAATTTTCCAGAAACCTTACAGCCACCTCAAGATTCTAAGCGCCAGAAGGATGACATGAACGAGGTTCTATACCTAGGATTGACACATAGGTCTACTAGGCGACACCATACAAAATTTAGTCGCAGAGGAAACCTGGCGCCCGGGATTTTCGCTCTTCAGTCACAGAAAGACGAAGTTTCAATTATGGGGATAGTTTATCATTTTCACAATTTCCCCGGTGATGTTAGGACAGTGAAGTTAGGACGAAAGAGATGGCGGTTCATTTCACACATTTCGGGGGAAGTGAGATATGCGTACAGAATTTTAGTCGGAAACCGGATGAGAGGAGAAGGCGGAAGGTTGGATCATTTCAGAGTGAACACCAAATAGAAAGGGTGCTACGTTGTGTTCCGGTTTTTTCTGGGTCAGGATAGGATCCAGGTTCATGTTGTCGTGAACGCATTAATGAGTTTTGGGTTCTAAAAACGCCGGAATTTCGTGACCAGTTGACAGATAATGGTCTTTTCGAAAAGGCTGTAGTGTTTAGAGTTTATTGGTTGTGCTGGTAATGGGATGTATGACACGTACGGTTACTGTGACGGCGTGAACTAATGACCTGATCACTGCGTGTGACAAACAAGTTTTTTTCTTCATGCATTCCAAGGATGATTTTAGACGTACGTGAAACTCGTAAGTTCAGAGCATGGTTCGGCCCTCAACTGCCCATTTTGTTCTTCTTGAATCGACTTGGGATTTAAGATTCCATTGTCCCACTCTCTCTGCCATCACAAACATATAGTTATATCTACTTATCAAACTTCGAAAGGTTTGGTGGCGCCTTTTAATGTTAAACGATTACTGTTGTTTTTATTCTTAAGTGGTTTCCCCTTTAAAGTAATTTTTTGCTACGATTCTCAGGTATGTAAATGCAGAAATGGAAATAAAGAGCTTTAAAAAGCACAGTGGTAACTGGTTTTATATATATATATATATATATACACACACACACACACATACAAAG
>Ga0123352_10013207_pt1 | contig 13101 bp, 8 predicted proteins | sample TergutLab28metaG_FD_89700 | JGI IMG/M metagenome (GOLD analysis project Ga0123352, IMG submission 89700) | Labiotermes labralis P1 segment gut microbial communities from Petit-Saut dam, French Guiana - Lab288 P1 | ecosystem: Host-associated > Arthropoda: Insects > Digestive system > Gut ... | reverse complement strand
TTTTTTTGAAGACTTCTTTTTTGGAAGGTGTTTGCGGGAAATTTTTGTTGTCCATTCTCGCACCCCCCCCCCCCCCCCCCGCCCCACTCCACATACCAACTCAAAGTGTACGTACAGTGTGAGTGAGACAGACAGACAGACAAGTCTCCCGAACACTGCTGCCTGATGAAGTAAACCCATCGATCATCCAATTAGTTCACCGATCAATCATCTCCTGTCATTTGCCCTCTCTCCTACCAACCCACCCTCATGCACCATCTCACCCTTCTTTGTTCCCTCACTTCCCACTTCCTTCTCTCTCTATGCTTTTGCCTTTAACCCCTCACTCAAGTCGAGAAGTACAAAGCGGCCCAACCTGTACCATTCACGTCACCAACCCAAAACAGTCAAGTACACCACCGGGTGTTTCAAACAAGTGGTGCCGTCAGCAGCTCAGTGTTTTGTGCTGACGGCTGGACCGTACAAACGGCTCGTAATGATCCGTGCTTTACAGAGAAGTTCAAATGATTCACTTTAACAAGGGTGCATGATCTGGCTATAAATGAGTGTGATGAGAATATCTGTAGACAAGAAACAGACTTTTGTGGGATAAAACCTGTGCACTACGGTACCAATCTACCAGACCGCACGGTGTCACATTCCAGATGGTCTTGAAACCCCACAAGTGCGTTTCTACATTGACACGTCACGCTACCTCAAATTACTTTCATTTGACGATGCTTTCTGAACTCCATATGTGACACAAACAGGAATAACATGATTGTTATCCCTGGGGATGTGACAGCAGTCGTGGCCTATTTTAATGTTCCAGAACAAGCACTGAGCAAAACGACGGTCACTGGACCCCAACAACTGTCAGTCAGCTGCTCACTTGCGATACGCTACGCAATACTGTATCGACCGCCACAACGAACCTAACGTGCCATTGCTACTGATGCTGCAACCCAATTACCCTCTGCTACGCAGAATTATGTTTATATCATCAGTTTTATCACCTTCATGTTTGCCACGCCTCTTACAATTCCGAATATAAAACTGATAAAGAAATACAGTACTGCAAAACAAAGATGAACCACGAAAACACAAATTCTCCCTGATGACGACATTATCACACACGTCGAAACACAACTGACTGGTGAGCTGTTGTAAGAAGTAAAATGCTGTCGGCAATTACAGTAAACTTGTAGTGCAACGCACAGAACAAAGTGCCGGTCGCAGTTACCACGGTCAACAAACGGGCGGTTGCAAACAGAACTCGATGACCTTACATGAGACCCTGATGTGCATACCGGAGAAGTCACACAGCACTATGCCAAATCCAGACAAAACACAACAATTCATTCTACTGTTTCGACCTAAAATGCCATCACCACGTTCAACACAAGAATAAAAGATTATAGTCCATACAGGGTAAGGTCACTAATTGCCGATCGCGCAATATTTGCGGATCAAATTGTGCAGAGTTGATTTTTCATGTTAAGGACAGAAGCAGTCACCGCGCCGTTTGTCACCAGCTGCGGCGTCGTCTAGCAGCAGCAGCTGTTGGACGTACACAGATCGTTGCGAACAAACGGAACATATGTAACTGTGGACTCAGCAAACGTACAGTGATAAGATTTGTTCAGAAGAAGAAGAAGCAGCAGCTGGTTGTGCCAAACGAAACAACTACTGCTCATATGAAGTACTCAGACATGCACGTCGGTGGCCTGTTGATGGTCATGTTCCGTCACAATCTGGCACGCAATGCAGTCTGCAGACGTAGAGATTTCAAATTGACTCTGGAGTTAACTGCACTACATGTTTCTCATGTAGCCCTCCCCACTTAAATTTAATAGTAACCAATTTCATGTTTTGTATACATGTAAAATAACCACTGCCACCGGGTAACAACCAAATTGCAGTAAATAATAATAATAATTATTATTATTGTTATTATTATCATTATTATTAAACTGCCATTGTATGTCATTACTGATGGTCTGACAGCACAGAAAAGTGCCATTAAATGTGCTAACATATTCTGTCGTAATGTTTATGGTTTATTGTGCCACACTGCCTGCTTTTAACGTATTCTTGCAGACAAACAATAAATATAGCATGCATTATTAATGCGAATCAAATACCGAGTTTGGTAATTCTGTGTAGTTATTCAATGGTGAAAGGCCAAACAAAAGGTCAAATTTCTCATTTCAAAACTTGCGTATGGTTTAAGAACTTCAATACGGGCCACACGCAACAGTTCTTCTGAGTTATTCTTCATTAATGTACCAATTTCCGAGGGGAGCAAATTATAAAGTTGCCAAACGGTGACAATGAACAAAGCTGGGAGGAGCCGCACACACACAGCCCTCATCGCTGCGGGTGATGCAGTCACCTTGTGTCTGTTCACCAGCACAAGCATCGTGCAGATATTTCCGAAAGGATCTGATACGCAGCAATTCCCTTTCAGTAGACGCGGACCATCTCGGCGGTACCACAAACTCGAGCGCCATGTATTTCACTACTCTTTACTGCTTGCACACAACAGGAAAACGCACTTCTGTCAACCGATCCACAACTGGCACACGGGGTCTAACTGCGCTCCACATGCTGCATTTTACTGCCCCAAAAACAAACACGCTAAGCCAATTCTCTCAGAATCTGACAATAAGTAACCACAAAATCAAGGGCGGAGATTGAAATATCTGTCCAAGATAAAATTTAGCTCATCCTTCGAACACAATTCGTGTTTTTTTTTTAATGTACCCTTTCATGTATGCAGCAACAGTTCTACTAGCCTATTCAGATCTGTTTGGAATTAAGATCTAAGACCCTCACAGTTTGTATTCTGTTGCAGGTACTGAAACATTGGAAGAACAGCATGGCGGATATAATGCGTGTAACTGTTGACAGTCCTTAAAAAGGCTGGACCAAGAACATATCACTACAAAATAAACAGTAATGCCTAACAGTGTGCGCCTGCGTACATTTATAGCGCTCGCGCGTACTGCAGATGGAATTTAATCGAAGATACGGCGTTTCAGTAGATCGTCTAAATTTTGACATTACCGACGAACGTACCCTAAAGTGGCACAAAGTGAATTAAATTTGAGTGTATATAGAAGGAAAGTCTGAGAAGACTTATTCTTTTTAAAACTTGCGTGTATCGGAGATTATAAATACAGGCAGAGCTTTGCACTGTTATTTGGAAACTGGTTCCTTCCGCTGTTAATTCACTTGGAGATTGCATACTTCCAAATTATTACAACGAGACAAACTTGTGGAGAGAGAGAGAGAGACATCTGAGCATGTCGGTGTCTGCAGGTCGACTGTAAGAACGTTACGAAAGGATTGTGGAAGGAGGGGAGGGGCTACGTCTTACATAACTGGCCTTTACCTTCGAGTTCAGTTGTACAGGACAACTGTCATTTAGTTATCTTCAATAGTTTCTTCGTAAATATACAATCTATCAATCGTATCCATGCGTCCCCATTTTGTTAAAAGATCTGCATCTTGTCCAACAGAATGGCGGCCATATTATATCAGGCGTTGTGCGAATTTTGAGGTAAGTTATTACTTCTAAAAGAGAGAAAATGTCCTTACATGCCATAGTACAGCTTCTGTCACTCTGGCCAACATGCGCCTTGCCACAATCAGGGAATGTAGATTTGTAAATACCGCTAAAGAGGTATTTGTTGTTAATTTAGGGTAATGTCTTTTGGGTCTCAAATTATTTCAGACTGACATATCCATGATCCAGCCTTTCAACTATCAACATAATTATACAAATTTTAATTCGAAGGTTGTTCTTCCAGTGTTTCATATGTATGTATGTATCTATGTACGTATGTATATATGTATGTATGTATATATGTATATATACATAACATTGTGAGGTTCTGAGACCTGAATACCATTTAAAACTATATATATATATATATAATTACATTTACTCTTGTGTTGTAGGCCGAAACATGCCGTTGACAATAATACAACAAACTGCTGTTTCCACTGGATGTTTCGCAATTCTGACTGCTCACAATCACAACTTTGTCTTAAAATTATTGACCAGTCGCTACGAACAGCACTGTGGGGTTAATGCTCAATAACAAACGGTTATATAACATGGCACTCGTGACACATTAACATAACATAACGTAACATCACATAACGAGCACACGTGATACTCTCGTGTCCACACTCGTGGTGCTCATTAGGTATGCTGCCAGAGCACATCTAAGGCGCATTACGGTATGACCGGCTCACCAAACAGAGCACTCCATTAGCAAGCACACTCACTCTCGCGACAGGCAAACACGTAAATGACCACCGTCATTCATGTAACGACATTAACGATAAAAAAACGTTAAGTCGTCCCTGTACAGGCCTAGATCTCATAGGGAGGGAGTCGACATATAACTCCATTTATTCGTACACTCGGTACTGGGTGAATGTGAGTGGTCAGCTTAACACCCCGACCGCTTGAACTAAGGATAAAGTGCCCCCGGCTCCAGGACCAGACTGGAAAATTTGCAGAACAGAGAAACCTCTTGCCTCTGGTGCAATTCGGTACGCGCAGCCCACATCCTACTCACGGCACTGACTGAGCTACCCCTGATCTGCACTGTTCATACAATGAATGTTAGTAGCAGCAAGGTAAGAAGCACACCTGAATGATACGATGTCATCAAATTAGCTACATGACACTCGAAGTTACACACCGGCAATAACAAGCTACTTTAGACACGAACGTGATTCAGTCCATCAGGTCCTCATCCTCGGATTCCACCGAAAGTCCTGTCACAAAGTTACCCTCATACATCCTCCGCTATTCTCAAAGTGAACGTGTTCACTGAGGGTTTCCCGCCAAATTTATCTTCTCAAACACCGTTCATTTATGCGCTGCCAAAAAGGCGACAAACACATACAAAGAATTTTCCTCGCCCATTCCTAAAAACGATATTAACGGCTGGAAGTACAAGCCGTTAGATACAAGAAACAGCAACTGTTTTTGAAGAATTTGAACAATGCGGAAGAATACATAAGGAAAGCCTGAAAAAGTAAAAGCAATAAAAACAGACGATGAGGTGACGACTGCCAGCTCTCGGCAACAGAGAGTACACACACACACACACACACACACACACACACACACACACACACACAGCAGAAAATCGCATCACAACATTTGCAAGTTAAATGCTATAAACGCCCTGTAGAGAAACATTTTTTGTCTCATATTTCCCTCCTCCTCTCACCCTCTTTCTTAAATCCGGACCTTACTTCATAGGTCTGTAGCTGCGTTCTGCACACAGACAGGGATGCCAACGTACTGTACACACACACACACACTCGCGTGCAGGCGAGGCGGACGTTGGGCTCCGAGCATTCTCAAGGGGGTAAGGAAAAGCCAAACGTTGACTATTGAGGCAGGGGTGGAGAAGATCTTGAGTGCGGTAAGAGTGGGGAGGATCTCTGAGGGAAGAGAGAGTTCGCTAGGAAGGAGAGACTATAAAAGTGCACGGCAGTACCGTAAAATGTGCAAAACACAACGCCAATATACGAAATGTTACTTTGCTTCCAAGATGTCGGAGTAAGATACCAACAGTCCATAAAGCGACTGGAGAACAAACAGTAATGTGTCTAATTGTTCATATTTACAGTGCAACGGTTACAGTAAGAAGTAACAATGCACCACCTCTGCACTCCAGACAACGGCAATAAACCTCCCTTTGTTTACTGTCTTATTAACGGTCTGCATTACACCACATTAATCTGGGCATTAGATGTAGTTCAAAATAACGGTGAGGTGTCTAGAATAGGAAATGGACGTAAAAACAGAGCCAATTACAATGAAGAAGACATAACATGGTTTAACGGTGAATTAGCACACCAAATGTAAATTACGCAGACGGAAATTCATAAGAAACAATTCTCGTGATTGTCCAGAATTCACTGTAGTTACAAACTTTAAACTTCATAAAAATGTATCAAAACCTAAGCTCAAGACACCGTGCGGTCAGTCACGACAGCTACACATCGCTAACTCACGTATAGCTACAAATGTACAGCCATTAACAATGCACAATGTGAGTGACTGAAATCCCTGAATATCGTCCAGCAAGCGCCGCAACATGACGGAAATAACATTTTAATGCTAGCTCTCAGTGTGCAGACATTATGTTTGGTTGGTCGATTGGTTTCAATAATTATCTTTTGTTACTAAAAAGTGTTACAGGTTCTGTTTGATATCAGACCAGACGAGACAAACACTAGAGGCCAGGCCTTTCGCAGCAGGCGAGACCTGAAGCTCTGGCAGCGTTTACTGAGATGTGACGTCGTGCAAGTGAACTGACTGTGTCCAGCTTTACTCTGCCTAAAGAAAGAGAGTGCATGCGCCTTCGAGAACCCGGTACATTTGTACCAAACCAGACGGTGTCACACCCCATAAGACAGCACTTCTGTGTCAGAGGTGTCTCAGTTTCTCACTACCAAGAGGCACCAACTGCAATTCCATTATCTACCGAAAATACGCAAGAGCATACCATTTTAAAAACCTGCATAAAACTCAAATTTCAAAAGTTTTAAAAATTAAGCAGTCGGCCAGAGGGCGTATAGAACTATTCAGTGCCTTGCTGTGAACCACACCGCCAAATCTCCGCTCATAACGCACAAACAAATGATAACTAACCCTTCAATTTAGAGTGCCAACTGTGTGGTCAGACGGATCTTCAGGAAGTGGGTTGGGAAGGGGGGGGGGTTGGATTGCATTGGCCTGGCTCACGATAGAGACAGGTGGCGGGCACTTGTAGACGCAGTTAGCAACCTTCGGGTTCCATAAAATACGGTTAATTTCATGACTAGCTGAGAAACAGTTAGCTTCTCAAGGACTCTGCCCCGTGGAGTACGTAATTAAGTAAAGTAAAGTAAGTATGTGGTCTATGTACCAACTTCTCTTACAATGCTTTTAGATTACATTTAGGGGTTTCAAGTAGCCTAATTATTAAAACAAAGAGCGACAGTTTTGTAGCTTTTCTGTTACCACCGACGACTGACAGACACTGACACAACTGATGGCTGTACTTTGCATTGTCACAGCGCTCTGGGAAGTTGGCTGGTTCCTACTTTTCGCAGTGTGGCTGAATTGGGTCACATGAATTCTGAAATGACTGAGCAGAAGCAGATAAAGCTGCATGGGGACAGAGTAACGACAGTTTCATTGCCTTAGTAGCACAGCACCGCAGGTGAGTCGTGGACGTTGTTAAGGTGCACTCGCGGTAGACAGTTCACACAGAATGCAGACTTTCCTTACAAACTCAGATCATTATTTTCAATTTAGTTAGCTGTGGCAGTACCGATACATGCAGCAGGACCCCAGTAACAGCAGTACTGGCGGCAGTAACACGACAGCCGAAGTTAATGGTCAGAAAACACGGGGGAGGAGCACAGGTGTATTTCCCCGCATTCCTTCGGCACTAGTTCGAGATGAGGGTCCAGGTTCGCGTCCCTGTCTCTCTACCGCTGCTACACTTTCGCCAGAAGGTTCAGTGATCCTGTAGTCTAGTCACTATGGTTAGGACAAGAAGCTTACGTCATCATTATTATTTGCTGTAATATTCGTAGCAGTAGCAGTAGCACCAGTGACGTCGAAAGCCTTCTGATAATCAGTTCTGGTTCACAGAAAATTATGTTCCATTACAAGGTCAGCCACTTCACTGTTTCCATTCTGGGAATCGCCAGACTGCAGTAAAGTGCAGTTTCCGATTTAAATAGCAACTGGTTTCGGCCCAAAACTCGGGTAATCATCAGGGCACAACACAAGAACTGGAAACAAATACAGCAACTAAAGTCGTAAGTTGCAGATGTGCCCCTTTTATATAAATATACATTAAAATGTAATTTATGCAAAATGTAAAAGCAAAAACAGTTTCAAAATTTTAAGGATATTTTTAAAAATCTTATAATTATTTTCAATTAAAAAACTTTTTAAAAAATCTGATTACAAAATTTGATGTGACGCAGGCGATGTGCTGTGACGGTGTGCGCTTACTGACTGCTGTGATTGTGCGCGCCACCGGTACTATATGTTAAGTTCCGATGTACTTTCGTGTAATATGTAGGGTGCAATTAGCATTTATGGTAAAGTTTTGTTGTGAACCTAAATTCCTCATAGATCTTGGTATATGCTAACGACGCTCCGAAAGCATTAGATCAGAATCCTGAAATGTCCTCAATATGTAAGAAGTAAATATTACTTGGAAAAGGAGGTATTTAAAAACACTGTCAATCAAGCAATGTATAATACTATGAAGGCAGTTATGAAACTGATGTAAATATCTGTTTCCTTGTATTGCATTGTGGAACGTGACGTAACTTGTTTTGTTTTGTACGCTCAATACTGTGCGTATCACAATAATAACAATTTTCACACTCCAATTCCACCCCATACACCAAGACAGCATGCAAAGTTGCCAGTTTCAGGACTGATCTTTTAACGGAGACTGTCGTCTGGGTTCTGGCGTTATGTAATCTAGTGGAACTTATCTGCCCTGAAGAAGGGTGCACAACGCTCCTCCGAATGTTCGGTACCTTTCTCCTAGAACAAACGACGTCACACGCCGGAACACAGTACGGTATTCCTCCAAGCGACCTCCCTATGAACACAAAATCTTCGCTAAACTTTGCCTTCTGTCGCTCCGCTATTTGCTAAATATGTATTTGCCGTCCGCAACGTAGGGGTTAGGATTTGACACCAAAAAACACAAGATGACCGGCAAAGTGCAGATAACAAGAGTGCCGCAGCCTCCTTCTAGATACGAAGACGGCTAGACGAGGGTTGCTGCGAACAGACTCATGGGAGCTAGCGACTGTGTTAACTGGCACAGGGACCTCCCTGAACTATATAACGTGGCGAGAGAAACCAATCCGTAGCAAAATGGGTGGGACGCTGGCAATACACCGGACCGCCATATAGCATCACTAGCCCTTGCAATTCCTCTGAGAGCTAAATAGAGACACTGCAATAAACAAGGAACACAGCTTCTTGCCGGCATTTTCATGGGGTCTTTAGGCTGCAGAACTTCCGTTGTACTGCTTTTTGAGTTCGGCAGTTTGCCTAATGGGTACCAGGATTGAAGCAACGGCGACGATTATACATCGACAATCTACACTAGCCATGGTAGTTGAATAGACACCAAAAGGAATCCAGTGTAAAGATTAAAAGGTGGGTTCTTGATGTCTGCATCGGAAGACACAAGTTTCTTTAACCCTCTAACAAAAGCCAGTTAAAATAGTTTCCTGTCCGATGCTCCCGTATTCTGCTTGTATATGGTTCCCAGGTTTCGCCTTTTGTCCTTATGTTAAGAACAACATGTGGATAAAGTCAAATATGGTGCACTGGTGGAGTGATATCGACAACAGAAAACCGAAGTACCCGGAGAAAAACCTGTACCAGTGTCATTGTTTAGACCATGTATCACAAATGGACTGTCTTGGGATCGAACTCGGGCCTCTGCAGTGACAGGCCGGGGACTAACCGCCTGAGCCATGGCGCTCCAGTTACAATAAGAATTATATTTAGGAAATCAGTTCGTACCGCACAGTAAACACACCCCATCTCAGTTAAAACTGCAAGCGGTGCACTGCAAGACGTAGTGCACAGACGTATCCAGCTGCTCTGCTCTGAGTATCACAGGCTTCAGAGAACAATCAGTGCACTTATCAACGTAATTCATCGTCTCTCGTGCCCCTGATTGCACGAAGGTCACAGATGTTCCGCTGATTTCAGCCAAACCAGGTGGAAGCAGGGCAGGTACGGACAGAGATTCATATCCACCCCTTCAGAAAGTGTGACTTGCACTACACCTAGTCGTTGAGAGGACTTTTCCTTTACCGAATTTTATCCAAACCGGAAGTAAAATGTGCAAAATTCGGGAAAACTTCATTTAAACCGATAAGCAAAGTATAGCTCTCAATCTACAGAGTTTGGAGAAAATGTGCTGATCAGTGACGTCACGTGGAGATCTTCCACCTACTTTCAGATTACTTTGGAGAGTTGAGCTTGAAGATACATACAGTTGACTATTGTCTCCAATGTGCAAATTCCACTTATGTCTGTTGTGACATGATGCAGTGGCTGCACGATTGTACTCAGCCTGTCAAACCAACCGTGACAACGAATTTATGACAAAGCACCATAATGAATAATAACTGGTTTGAAGTGAACAGCCATGCGTTGATGTTACACTTGCACGTATTTGCATCTGTTGATCACCTTGCAGTCAAGTGTGTGAATACCGACACTGTGCAGAAATGTCGCGTCTGCGACTTCGCACTTCCCTAGGACACCAGCAACTACCGCAGTGTGTCCGACATCCTGCCCAGTTCACATCACGTGACCAGTCTCAAGACAACCTGCAGACACGCCAATTCTTGCACTGTCTTTACAACAGGCGCAGTTTAGGTTCGAAAATTCTTGGGTGAAGAAACTGACTTTTGTCACACTTTAACATCTCAAAGCCCAGTGGTTATTTTATGTACCATCAGGTTGTTTTGTACCCACAAAGTGTACTCATGTGCTGTGTGTGACGTCAGATTACTGCCCTACAGAGCAGCAGCTGATTGCGGTTTGCAACCAGAACAATTATATTCACTACGAGGCACGAACTGAACTTTCAGCAATATTTCAGGTTAACTCAAGTTCTTAAAGCGTTAAATATTTGCTTGTTCCGTGACTAACAGCAGCATGACAGGCTAAGCAATACACAGCTATGAACACCGTGAATAAATAACTCGATTTCTTATTCCGTTTAGTATCCATTCTACCCCTTGGTCAATTACGTCATTACAAATTACCAAAGGAGAGTAAAGTCTCTAGGCACGAAGTTGAGAAGGGAACATTTTAACCCGATTCTAAAGCGTCTTAGCAAAATGGTTCGTCTGAATAGGCTGAGAGGTGATGAGCACCTTAACTGGAGGTGAAGTGTCTGGCAAATCCGCTTACACGCAGCTTTATTTCCCTTTCAGGTCAGCGCTGTTCCACCTCCTTCCTCCCTTTTTGCTTCACTAAACAATTTAAAAATTGTTTTCTTTAGGGCCCGCCTGTATTGTGTAATTCCTGCTACCAACATGCGTGTTTGTGTCTCCATATTAAAGGTCTGACAGAGCGTTACAAACTGCGGAATGATATTTCTGTACTGGAAGCATCAGTAAAAAAAAAATAAACTTGCCCCTGTGCGGGCCATGCAGGTAAAGGGGGGAGTGGAGGTAGAGTTTCACTCATTCTTAACATCGGCACTATACTGAGGACAGCGGTTACCTTCCAGATAATAGGATACTACTACTACTACTACTACTACTACTAATAATAATAATAATAATAATAAGACCGCCAATCACAACTACGTCACACTGTTTATCTCACGTTAATTGATGCTGTGGAGTTTCGACTTCATGTACAAACACATCTTCAGGCAGTACGAACTGCTCAAACTGCTCAAACAAAGCTCATTCTGTACAATACACACAGACTGTGTCCCAACAGGCAACTGAAAACTCCAATTTACAGCGAAATGCATAGAATGGAAGCCGCAACAGGCACAATCATACGAGTCAGTTGTAACAAACATGTCATGTACTGCGCAGATAGAGTGATGATGGAAAGCGAAGCGAAGTGAAGTGAAGGGAAGTGAAGTGAAGTACTTCCAAACAACAGGAGCATAACCATGCGTGATGAGGAGAACCTGAAGGTGTCGATCGTCCTTACACTTAACTTATGTGGAAAATAACGGAGAACCATATATGTATATAGACATATATGTATATAGACATATATGTATATAGACATATTTATCGTAACATCAGGACAATTATTGTACGTCTGCAATATCCTGGACAGATTTCAGTTATATTTTGATCACCTTCAAGTGCCTGTGGGTTCCAGCCACACTGACAGACTCTTGGAATATCATGACGATAAACGGTCAGACGCATCTGCGGGTTATCGCGTCACTCAGAACAGCAAGGATATAAAAGTCTCATCTACACGCGGGTGTTTGGGCTTACGCGGCGGTGCAGTTGCGTCTGGGACATGGCGACGTGTGGTCGATCCCGAAACGTCGGCCAGCAGTGACCTACTGACGAAGCGCCATACCCCAGAACTTCGCCTGCCCTTCACACACAGTTTCGCCGTCCTAACGCTAAACACAGAAACAAAACACAATTCTTTAGATATTTTCCCCAGAACTTCAGCTGTCATAGGATTGCGTTTGATATCCTTCAATTTCCGTTTTCCAGCCGCTTCCTCAAGAATTTCTCAGAAGAAATCACGTACGTGATCGTCGTTTTCCTATTATTTATCCTCTCCTACGTCTTTGTTTCCGCTCAATAAATTACGTCCTTGTTTTAACTCTTCAGAACGTGCCATGTCAAACCAAGTTACTGCAATCACACGTGTATCGGACACGCGTAAGGAAGATGCAGCTGTTACGTCAGCGGAACACGCACCATTTCTTTGGCATCCAAAACCACGCAATTTGCGCACAATATGTGTTTATGTGTTCCGTATGCCTCTCCGCACAACCATGACTTCCCTACAAAACATTAAGTGACCGGTTTCGTAACCCGCAACACGAACAGTAATTTCAGGATTCCGCCGCGGTGTATATCAAAACTGCGCTCTTCTGGGGTTTTACGCAGAGTAGATTGATCGTTTGTTACAGACGTTTCGGGGTAACCTATCGGTCCAATCTTTACCACCTTCAAGAGTCTTATCGGACTCCCTGACCCTTGAAGATGGTAAAGATAGGACCGATGGGTTGTTCCGAAACGTCTGTAATATACTACACTGTGTAAAATCGCAAAGCAGCGCAGATCTCTAGACGAAGTGTGTTTACTTTGCGGTACGAACTGAGTGTGTATGTATGTGTGTATATATATACACACACACACATATACATAAACGGTAAAATTTTCCCGTTACAGGCCCGGTGTGGCCCAGAGGGTGGGTAGAAGTATAGCTCTACTCTTCCATGACCGCGGCACTAGAAGGGGGTGAGTGGTCAGCAGCACGCCTCGGCCGCACTTTACCCCCGGGAAAGACCCGGTACCCATTTTACAGGAGGC
>Ga0123352_10013205_pt1 | contig 13101 bp, 8 predicted proteins | sample TergutLab28metaG_FD_89700 | JGI IMG/M metagenome (GOLD analysis project Ga0123352, IMG submission 89700) | Labiotermes labralis P1 segment gut microbial communities from Petit-Saut dam, French Guiana - Lab288 P1 | ecosystem: Host-associated > Arthropoda: Insects > Digestive system > Gut ... | reverse complement strand
TCACTCTACATGTTTCGGGTGTCCACCGCACCCATCATCAGGAGTACTAAAAACTGTAACCGCAGCCTCCGGTACAGGTCATAATATCGGTACAGCTACTTCCCTCCAACGTGGCCAGGTCGGGACTGCAGAGAAGTAGCTGTACCGATATGATGACCTGTACCGCACCGTGCGTAGGTGGTTTGTTGGTTATTTAACTAAAGCGCTTAACTTATTACAGTTCGTATGTCAGGAAATCTTCATATTGGATACACAGATATAAAGCATGAACTTGCCAGGAATTCCTTCAAGGGATGATCAAAACATTCGCCACCCCACCAACACCACTCCCCTCCCCCACCACCACCCAAAGAAAAGAAATATAAATCCACAAAAAATTTGCGGGCCATTCCCGACTGCCAGCAATCGGCGTTAGTTATTGAGTGCCGAACTGTGCAATTTCAGTCCCTTCAATAGCTGTACATAGGTTGGCCAGCCTCTAAATAACACAATACCATAACCCTTTAACAATCGCGCTGCACCAACACGTTAAGGCTGCAAAGTAAATTACTCTTTGAAATACGCCGACAATGAAACAACTCTACACCTGTACGACGATCCAATTCCCATTTATTTTTCCAATGAATTGGTTTCATTCATACTCCAGACCATCTATCCTGGACGACGTTCTCAGCTGGCTCCTTCAATCCCTCCAGCTGAATTCTGCCAATGTAAGCCTCAATCTCTCTCTTTCAACTACTCGAACATTCATAAGTGCAAAGTCATCCTACCATCAACAACCGTCTGTAAGGACCTCAGCGTAATTCCACAGGGACTTTCTCGAATATGCCTAACTTTTCCAAAAGTCAATTTCAAAAACAGCTACATACTTATTCGGAAAAAAAAAACGCCTACTGTAATGGAACCCCAAGTTCGCCACGTCATACAAAGGAAGATAAGGTCTCCATAAAGATCATCGACAGCACAATGAAAACTTCTTAACAAAAAGCAAACAAATAAATAATCCTGTCCAAATAAAAATGGCTTCCTCACACCAAACACAAGTGAATATATTTCACAATTAAACCCTTACGCCATACCGATTTCAGCCCAAATTCACGTTAAACCTTTGAAGAAGGATATTACTGTATGTTATAAACAAGAATTAAGTTCCTACAGCGCAGAACACACACTCCGTGTCCATTACAGTTCAATCGTTTATTACTCTTCCGGGACATAACGGGTGCTTATTTTCAGAATCACATGAAACCCATAAAAGCATTGCGGCAATTGCAGAATTTTTACGTTACAGGTAGTGGCGAAGGTGAATTGTTCCTATGTACTCCATGATAGTATACAAGGGAGGTGGGAGGGTTTGTAGAGATACAGCTGATCTCATTCTTAGTCTCGGCACAAGATGTAGGTGAGCTTCATGTTCCAGAGACAGAATCCCAATTCCCGTTGAATAGAAGGGCGGGTGGGCCCCAGAGCGGCTCTGGACGTATTGGAGAAGAGAAAAATGTCATGTCCCTGTCACATGTTGGTCACTGGGCTTTAAAATGCTAACTGCAAGCAGCCACTCACAAGGAGAGGTACTTTAACATCAGCAGGATATAGGGGCTTTTCTACAAGAGACAAGGTGTCCTCACTTTGAGTGATACCACTGCCATTTCAGATTTACCCTGAACAGGAGGTGAGAGATATTAGAACTCAAGGTTCTAAGGGTGATCTGTTACTGTTACCTTCAGCATTGCAGAAATCATGTGAACACAAATCATGCCGAAAGACGAATTGAAACAGACCATCCGAATAGGTGCATGTGGCTACTAAGCAACCCCCGGGGTCCGATCAAACACTTGCTATAAAACTTTGCTGCGCGCTTTATACATGTTGCCTATCACGTTAAGTACGTGGACTTTCATTAGAACCGTCATAAGGACAACCACTTCACCGCTTCCATACCGGTGTCCAGCTATTGTTTCATTCCATTCGAACAGGCTTACAGACAATTACTGTGCTAATACCTGCTCCATTTCTGTCCCAATACACTGTCTCAATCAAACACTATCGACGGTGATGTCACGATAGGACACTATGGTGGTGCAGGTTTCCGTTTATTAAATGTTGTGAATACTGGACACAGAATACTTGCGCTTTATGTAATCAATACAAGACAAAGTGAATATTCATGACAACTTTGAACAGCAAGCAAACCAATAACACAATACCTAACCCACGATTCACAGAGTAATACAAACGCTGACTTTTCCCCATTTATGTAAAGGGTTTATTTTTCTTTTTCAAAACGTGTATACACTTTTGAGACAGTCTGAATTTACGCAGAAGATTTGGTTTGGCAGAAGTGGAGTCTCCCGTCCATACTCCTTCATATTGTGCCTTTCCGTACTGTACGCCTTAGGTCCCTGCAATGATGGCGGTAACTCTAATCTACAGAATTTACATTCATGCGGAATGTAAATGCGCAAAATCTGGCGCTAATTCAAACCTAACAATGAAAGTACACTTCTTTCTTCATTTTTCTCGACTTCCGACAAAGCACTGCTTTCGTTGGAAGGTCCTAGGCTTTGCATATTTGTTCTGTTATGGGTAGTTGGGAGCAATGGCTGACTGACACTGACAGGGGAAAAGCGAAGTAGTTGGAGGAAAAGCTGCCCTAGTGCCACCTTGCCCACCACAATCTTATGTGGACTCGGCTGGGCATGCACCCAGCCCAGAACGGTAAACATTCATCTACATTATACAGTTCTACACGAATTCGGTAACTCCCTTCTTGAGAACAAACTTTCTCTCGACTATGAAGACCAGTCGTTTAAAGCTGTTTACAGAAATAATCGGCATCTTTTGTATAATACAATACACACACACACACATTGTGTGGGCAATATTTAATTTTTATATTTTAAATAAAGTGGTACACATAGTTACCACTCCGTTTAAAGTGTTAAACTTTAGCTTTACTGAGGTGAAAACAACCGGAACTGTTGTAATAGCTTACTATAAAGTACGTGTGACCGAGGCAGACAAACACGCAATTGAAGCACATACTTGTTGTACTAGCTCAGTGTCAAACCGCGGCATCAACTGTGGCAGTGTGCACGCAATTAGCAAAACCACTCCCCCTGCCACTAGACGCCGCCACTTGCCACCCATCCCCCAATTAGAGAGTACTAATTAACGCGCACACGATGCTCATCTAGCACATCCATACACATACACACAACCATGTGTACACGTACAGAATATCATACCATTTTGAATGTACATTTGTAAACAGATAGTCTAACTGTATACGGATTTAAATTTACACAAATTATCCAAATTAACGAATTGATATTTAGTTGCACACAACATAATTAAGCCAGAAAGCATTCATAAAATCAAGCACTATACTTGAACAGTTTAGCACACAAAAGAGATCATGACTCAATGAGAAATGAACAAACAGCAGCATGTACATTTCTTACTGATTATGACGAATACTCCAATAGACACGAAAAAGAGGACAGGAGGTCAACAGTAGCATATTCTTGACCTCAGGAAATAAACTGAGATCTCGGACAGGAGTCTCATCAGTCAATAACTACATCTCTCTCGATCTGTTACGCTCCCCCCCCCCCCAACGACGCATTTTTTAATGACCCCTCCAGTCCTCTAACCATTCTGTTCACATGAATGTTGTTATCAACAACAAGGCGATAACATCGCTACACGTCTGAGGTAGTTTGAGGGGAACAGTCAGCTGAATAAACGTCACATTCTGTCACCCTCGCCTTCGTGTGACTTCTTTCCGCAGCCCTAGCACGCACAGTCATTGAAAAAGAACATCATCGCTTAAAGTACGTGGTCCTCTTGGTGGTTTTTGTTCCAACACGCTTCTGTTTCCTTAACAGAGTGAACACACGACGGATCGATGTGGACTTGCAAGTTCTCTTGCGTACGTACCTCGAAAATTTCGTCGAAGTGTTACACTGGTGTAACCATTTACAGCATTTGTTTCTCTCAAGACAGTCATCGCACTGGCTACGACAAGTCCACAATTGTACTGACCCGACGAGAGTCGAGTGTGCAGGTGCAGGGGCAGGGGCAGGAGGCCAGGAATGAAAACTCTGTCACGGGCTGAATATCCATGACAAACATCATGATTGTTTCAAAAAAAAAGTTTAAACTCAAAAGAAGAGACTTCCTTTGCGACTGTCAGGTATGTGAAAGCAAGTTCTTAGCTTCAAGTGCTGGCTGTAGTATAAGCGAGGACTGTGTTGTATCCAGTGTCGGCCTGAATGCGAAAATTACAAGAATAAATACATGAGTAAAGAACTAGATAATTTCAGTTATTAACAGCTTCGCAAATAGGTTGCAAAGGGATTTCTTACAGAAATAAATTGAAAAATGGTGGAAATTCGTAGCAGAATGAATTCGATTTACAAATACAGGGTTATTCAAAATGATTGTCGGGGTCATACACACTACACTCCAGATGCAACCCCATGTGATTTCTTTCTATGGGGTTATGCCAAGGATCAGGTTTATGTTCCTTCTTTTCCCGCAAGTATCCCGCAACTGAAGGTACGAATAAGAACCGCCATTGAAACCATCACAGCTGACATGCGGAACGAACTCGATTATCGTGTTGATGTGTGTAGAATCACAAAGGGTGCACATATAGAGCACCTGTAAGGTATGTAACAAAAACTTGGAGTGTTGTTCTATTAAATAAAAAAAATACATATACTCCTATCTCAAGTGTATAGTGTATGACAAGTTGTTAAAACTCCGACAATCATTTTGAATAACCCTGTACTTTCCGAAAATGCATTATTTACAACTGCCCATACTTACTGGACTTAGTATCCTTTACTGCACAGCTAACTGCGCAATTTGTACAACAAGAAGCAGAATCGGTCAACATATGACTTGTAAGTCGTTAAAATATTCACCATTACGAAACGCGTTGTCAGAACATGAGTTGTTAGGCACTACAATCTTTGAAACAGCAATGAGTACTCCCTCCTGTCGTGAAACCACAAAAGATTTGTATACAACTGGAGAGAAGGTGCGTTCTCATCGGAAGCCTTGAGCAATAAAAACAACAGAATAATTGATCCATGCACACAGAAAGAAGCAACAGCCGCTCGCATCATATATATTTACCGTACGAAGCTTCTCTCTTCCTTAAGAAAGACACGTAGCGTACGTCAGACGTGTTTCCTCGCAGGCAGGATAGATGCAAAAAAAAACCATGACTCGACATCTATAAGTTTTGAGTGTTTAGAATACAGAGACAAGAGAGCAATCTGAAAGTGAAATTTTATGGAAACAGTTGATTTTTACGGTCTATAAAGTTCGAAAAACTGCTATAAAACTGAGAGTGTAAGTAGGGATTCCAATCACGCCGTGTGTCCCTTCAGGGACCATCTTTTGCACTTAAGAGCTATGTGCTCGTCTACAATTTGTAGTCACAGCTCGCCCAACAGACCCTCTTTTTTTTAGACCTCCGTTGCACTGACGGCCAACAAATTTCGCCAATAACTCTTCTCCTCAAACCCCTCCCCTCTACGTTCCGCGGCCTGTTTACATGGCCCAGTCGCTTACCGAACCGGAAGACAGACGTTTCTGTATATATGTCCGCCAACCCTCCATGTGTTTTATCCTAAGGGCAGTAGATTTTTATTTTATTATTATTTGTTGTTTCCCATTCTCTTTTGTGTGTGTCTCTCGTTCTCTCTCTTGACATTTTTTTGAAAAATGTTTGCAATGTATAGGTCTACGATGGGATGTCACTGTGAGCAGTAATGGTGTTTTATTACAATTTGTTTGATGGCGTTTCTGAAAAAAAGAGACAGTGGATGGATTAAATGAATCGTGCATTATACTTACATAGAACACAAAATTCAATGGATATCAATACATTTGAACAACGTGTTGTCGGGTTTACAACAATAGAGCTGTGTTCCTAAATAAAAATGTGTTGTCACAACAAACCAATTTATAAAAACTCTGGATTTCTCATTATATTCTGCTGGGAAGAACTGCTAGTTCATTTTGAAGTTTTTTTTTTCAACCTATGCGAGGAAAACTTCATCAGGAATAATTAACTGAAAATGGTTTTCGTCGTAAATTCCCTTGCACATGAAGAATTCTGGTGAAAACCAGCGAATCAAAAGCCGATGCATGACAGTCTGTTAAACCGGTAGCTCAGAAATACATACGTGTCTTGATTTCGGTATTTTGTACATATTTTGGTGCAATCTGATATAAACTGAGGACCACGCAACGGTGAAAATATCACGATAATCATTCAGCACATCGACGTCTTCTGTAACACTAACGCCATTTTATACATACACTTTAACAGTGGATCTTAACAGCAACTTGTACCTTCATAACCACAGTCCTTACTATATATAGCAGGAAGGGAAGGTTTGTGGACGCAAAATCTTAAAAAACAGAACATGGCTGTTTGAAAACAGTCTACTGAGGAGGCTGTTTGGATTCAGAAAGACGTACTCTTACGTCTAACGTTAAATAATATTTTCATTAATTTAACTTAGTAGCAGTTACAGGGTGTGGGCCGGGTAGCTCAGTCGGTATAGCGACCGACTACGGGCTGGACGGTCCGAGATCGAATCCCGGTGGGGACGAGATTTTCCGCCTGTCCAGACCGGCCCTGGGGCCCACCCAGCCTCCTGTAAAATGGGTACCGGGTCATTCCCGGGGGTAAAATGCGGCCTGGGCGTGCTACTGACCACTCACTCCCTTCTAGTGCCGCGGTCATGGAAGAGTAGAGCTATACCTCTACCCACCGTCTGGGCCACACCACTACCTTTAGTAGTTACACGGTACTACTACTACTACTACAACTACAATCACCACCACCACTGGTAACAATAACAGTAACATCCAGTTTCATTATTTTAATCATGCAACTGCTACAACGTTAAATTAAGAAAACAGTTACTGTTAGACGACAGTATATTTAACTGAACGCTACAATACACACCACAAACCAGCCGCAAACAATAACCACAGCACACGGTGCCCTTGCAAGATCTCTCCATCAATAAGGCAAGTACAATAAAAGATCATTCTAAAACCCAATGTATTCGTGTCATTCATGACTTCATGCATTACTACAGCTTGCACATACGTATATCCCACCTCCATCATCATGTATATTCCAGAAAGTTTGTGTTTTACATAACCGTAATTGGATGAACAGTAAGTGTACCCGCCTCTGAGCCACAACCTGCACAACGCTTTTCGCTTTCAAGGACAAAATGCCATAGATTTAGTTGCAGAGAATGCAGGCAGGCTACAACAGCCATGAGGTAGACTAAAAAATATATTCCAATCTAAAGTTCCTGGGAATTCACGAACCCATTAACATACAGATATCATTACAGGTACTGCGACGAAAGGGAAACAGGGAATATGGTGTTTCAACAACTGGCTAAACTGTCTGATACCTCCACCAAACAGGGTCACAGTTGAGATCTGAGCTCTTCTGAGATATTACGCATCGCATGGCGAAATCCATTACAGACGTTTCGGGACAACTTATCAGTCCCATCTTGTATTTCTGAACCTAGACGATTGGGCGGATAGGTTGTTCAGAAATGTCGGCGATGTATTACCACCATACGCTGTGTAATATCCTAGACGAGCGCAGACCTTAACCACTTCGCGGCGGAAGTCTGAAATCACGCAGTATCACAGTTATTAGTACAAACACACGGCAAAAAGCTTCGTACATAAAATATGCAGCACATATAGCCGACTTCACACCAGGCGACAAAAATATGAAATATATGTAACTTCCGAGGTTATCGCAGCGGTGTAATCCAGGATTCCGGTCTCCTGGGATGTAACGCTGTGTCATTATGTCGCTAGACAAGTAGTTCCCGTCGTTTCTAAGAAACATGCCAATGTGACACCTTAAGGGCTCAAGTTTCACGAAGAATGGTGGGCAGAATATGTGGCTGTCTACACTAAGCGCAGAGTTGGACACCTAATCATCAATTTTGGTGCTACAAAACCACCAGCACACCCTGAAGATGGGGACGCCGTTAGTGCCCGAAACGCTGTAAAACCTTCGCAGCCTGACGCTGCTGTCTGTCCGAAAATAATATCATCGAATTCTGTCGCCGCGAAAGCTTAAGGACTTATGCTCCAGCTACTTGTTAAGATCTTACATAATTTAGAAAATGTATACTAGTTGAGATACTTTTAAACGATTCGTTCCGAAAGATGTACGGCAGCCACAATATACAAGCAGTGACAAACGCATAAGGTTAGTCAAGTAAGCATGGGAAAGGAAGTTGTCCATCTAGACGTGGCACATTTATTGAAAGGTGAGTAAATGTATGCTTCAAAGAATGAAATCAGCTTCACCATTTCGTGAGTCAGTCTAAGCAAGAATGTGACATGTATGGTGCCAAAGCAGTAAGCTGTGGGTGAAGAGAAGTAGCTTGGGTTAGTACTGCTGAAGAAGGACTCAGAACTGGTGCAAGAAAAGCCAGCGGACCGTCATATGTCCTTACTGTGGATTGGGCCATTATAAATGACCATTACCAGTGAATAACATAAATGACAGAATAGCGCTGATAAAGGCAGTCTACTTTCCTCTGACGGTAACAAGGGCGGTACAGTACTGGCGATCGTCTTAAAAATATTGTTTCTAAATATCGTCCTCATTATGTGTCTCCACGCCGAAGAAAGAGTCCCCGAATCCCTTGCGATAGAAGGTCGAGTTTTCACGCAGCCATTCTGAAGGGGAATCGAGCCACGGCCGTCCATGGTATATCCAGATGAGTAACCGAAATTCAGCAAAGGGATACACACGCTGTTATGTATCGCACACAATTTCATGTCAAGGAAAACAAACATATTAATTTTTACATGTCATCTGTGCTGTATTTCCTGTAACCACCTTGAAGATGGCTGCAATATAACGCAAATGGGTAAAGCCATTCTCGAGCAAATCATAATTTCTTTTTTATCTTTTCTTTCCGAAGCTAGTGGATTTACATTCATGGACAACCTGTAAGAGGTTAAGACACAATTTTAACCCTTTAAAGACGAAACGTGTCCGTTTTATATAAGGACTCAGTGCGCACCGCTCAGTAAACAGTCTACACCTCAGTTATACAGATCAATCTGTTAATGTTCTGCAAGACAACAATCCATACAGAACACCTACTACATGCAATGTGAGCACCACGTAGAATTTTTGAATGTTAAACCTGGCGGTATGTGAAATAAGTGCTATGCTTTAGAAGGTTAAATTACGACGTAAATCCGCTGAAATCTTCACAGCACGCGTGCGCACGCGCTCAAGCACACGGCGTCAATCCTTCTGCAGAATCACGGATGCCCAAATCTCTTAAAAACAGACGGGATCCTTCCCTATGATCACGATTATTTCCTACATTATGTACAGCGACAGGAAGAAGGCATATGACCGTCACTTGCCTGTGTATGTGACCGGAGGGTACCTCACACCACTGTTTGCCAAAGTCTATCTTATGGTACAACAGGAATGAGGATGTCGGAAGCGACCATACTGAAAACATTCAAAAGAAGACTCGGGAATTCTGAGTTAGATAACTCACAACAGGTACAGAAGGGGAGATAATAGACTAACGAAAAGGCCCATGTATACCAAATCCATCCTCCTACTTAATTTGCTGTAACTTTCGGTCTGGGCCTTACAGTCTGTAGCTCGGAAACCAAAACGATAGCAAGCAGGTGTGAATACTGAATATGTTCGATTTAGGAAGAAGAAAGCTGAAAAATGTATTATTATTATTTTTTCGCTACATGTATGGGTTCTAGTCCATTTCAATTTCTGTAATCCTTAAGGAAATATTTATTAGGATCACAAATCCAAGGAAGGGAGGGGTGGGACATGCAACATGAATGGGAGACAAGACAATTTTATATATTTCAGTAGACAGCCGGAAGGAAATAAGTCATTTGAAAGACCTAGGGGTAGATGGGAGGACAGTAAACTGTATCTTAAGGCTACACAATGACGGCTGTGGACTGGATTCGTCTAGGTCAGGACATAGACCAGTGGCGACTCTTGCAAGCAGAAATGGACTTCTGGGTTCCATATAATGTGCAAATGATTTTGACTTGCTACGCAACTATTAGCTTCTCACTGAGAGTTACACATAATACTAGTGAATGCATTGAGACCGCAATGACAATGGGTACTGTTGTAATCATTAATCAGCCATGTTAATTTAATGCAGGCTGTATTACTGCAATAAGATGGCATTGCTTAACGACCCTTGTACCCTTCTCGAGCACTTGGTTTTGTTCTGTAAAGACTAAGGCGAGAGATGATTGACTGTACAGCAAAACCCCACGAACAACAAAAACTGTTCCTCAAATTTCACTGCAGATTTTTTTGCACGTGCACGCTAGTAATGACACAAATTTCGGTTCTGATTAAATTCCGATGGTGTTTGGAGTACGGTTTTCTGAACGTACAGTTAGTGTACTTTGCCGATTAAGATATTTTGTTTTCGGAATTTTAAATATATTCTTCTTTTCAAAAAAACTTAAAAACATTATTTCTTAGGTGTGACATCAACGAGTGCGGGCACACTAACTACTAAGAAAATTAATGGATTTTGACAGTATGTATTGCATCCAACTGGCTTGGTAACGGAGCAGCTAGGGGACTAGTACGTTACGGTGTTTAACATTTAGGTTCGGACGCAAGAACCTAAGCTGATTACTAAGAAAAAAAAATATAGTCCCTCGAAAATAAAACCGTACGGTACGTCCCTAAAGAGACAACAAGAAAGTCACTCAACTCACGACAGTCGGAATCGCGTAAAGGGTAAATGCAAACAAACAAAAACCTGTCTTGTATGATCCTTCTAACACACAGGCCTACAGGTTGGAATTGCGTTGTTTAAAGAACTTACATATACAGTACATTAAAAACTAAAATACTTTCAATTTTACAACAGAGGATGGGGGGAAAAAGTTTATAGTAACAGTATGTTGATTTTTATTTATTTACTTTTAGGGTCGTTTCATTTTGTCATCGTGCTCTCGCTTTATATTAACTACATATAAAAACACAGCTACGTAAAAATTTCAATAGCCTTATTAAAATGAAAATGTCTCCAGCGATATAAAATGCATGTATGTACATATATCGGGCTCGCTGGGAAGCCAACCTAGCAAATAAATTACCCACGATAATAATACTGTTTGCAGAAGTTAAAAAAAATGCACCGTTTGCAATGAACATAAAAACTGCTGAAAGAGGACAATTATGCTCCATAACGAGAATTGATTTTCTGTATTGAGTATGCATGAAATACTGAATTGCATCAATATATGCCATTTTCAATAGAGACTTTGAGTTAATTAAAATTTTCATGATTAACAGAAATGCTATCCTCACACAACAGAAACAAACTGAAAGCATAATTTTTATCTTTATTATTAAAACTTAAATTTTTTCGTCCGTTAAACAACATAGAATAAATTCGATTAAGAGAACATCAGATACCTACGGCTAGGCGTCAGTACAGAAGGCGCAGTCGCTGTCAGAATGGCAACTGCCTGATGACCGACACACACCGACATCCAATATTTACTCGGAGGTACACATCCCTAATATCAAAACATAGGCCAATTAAGCCATGGCCGAATATTTGAACTTAACCTATCACTCCTGACGATCCCCGCTACCTGCCTACAGCAATCTCTGTTTAAAATATATGCATTCCTGAACAGAGCTTGGATTTGTAGTACAGTAAAAAGTACAGTGTGAGGCGGCAGGTACAGGAATTCATGCGCCAACTATGGATGTATAACAGCATACTGCTACGTCACGTTTCTGTGCATTCACCAGCGGTAAACTATCACGAACGTTGCTACTGGACTACGACAATTTAACGCCTGCCATAGCTGCTGTACGACACGGTCCTCTGCAGTTTGGGAAAAGTGCAAGTACTTTGCCATCCAATGATATCCGACATCTGAAAGAGAACCCTTTTTTTTTTTTAAGGTTTCCCCACGATTAGCCGGTTTGTCCTTCTGCTAGAAGCGTCATGTAAATGAAGACGGGTATGGAACACAGGTGGAAAAATACTGACAGGAAGAAATCAAGGTACTCGGAGAAAACCCTGTCCCAAATTCACTCTATGCACTATATCTCATATGGCACAGACTGCGATCGAAACCGGGCGGCCACTCTAAGTGTCCGGCGACTAACGCCTCAGCCATGATACGGACTTTGAAGGTAGAAATTTGTCCGAATAAAAAAAAAAAATTTGTTCCCACCCCAGGAGAACAAATTCCGTGTGCACTATAAGGACCAATCGGTTAAACCAGTTAACAGCATTTGGTACTGGCTGTGCGAATCACATGCAACACATGTACACACCGTGGAAACTTTACATAAGCCGATCCTGGTGGCTGTGCTGTCTAAGGGGTGGGTCTGCGGCCGCTCACTTGCTGGGATTGTGGGTTCCAATCCTCCCGGGGGGCATGGGTGTCTGTCTCGTGTGGGTGTTGTGTGTTATCAGGTAGAGGTCTCAGTGATGTGCCGATCACTCGTCCAGAGGGGTCCTACCGCTTGTGGTGTGTCTGTGATCGTGAAGCCTCGATAACGAAGTGGCTCTGACCCACTAGGGGCTGTTGCACAATGGGGAAAAAATAGCTTTATATGTTACATACAATACAAAAGCCGGTACGTATAAGTACCACTGTTTTAAATAGGTAACCGCCCCAAGCAAAGATTTGGGCTTCTGCATCACAGTTTCACTTGATCAATGCTAAATGCTTACAGTAAGTGTGTTCAGCAGGTCAGGTACTGTTTATAAATAAGTTCCAAAAAATTCGCACGTAATGTTGTAAAACTTGCTTTACACAAGATTATTAAAGGTGCAAATCTTTCAATTGTAAAAATGTCGTGCTCCATTGCAAAAATGTTGACTATGTCAACCCCCCCCCCCCCCCCCCCCCCCACACGATGTTGTGTCTTGTCGTTTTTTTGCACAACTTCTCTTATTTTTTTTCTTTATTTTTTCCCCCCCCGGCAAGTTACCTCTACACTATCACATTTATTTCTTT
>Ga0123352_10013204_pt1 | contig 13101 bp, 7 predicted proteins | sample TergutLab28metaG_FD_89700 | JGI IMG/M metagenome (GOLD analysis project Ga0123352, IMG submission 89700) | Labiotermes labralis P1 segment gut microbial communities from Petit-Saut dam, French Guiana - Lab288 P1 | ecosystem: Host-associated > Arthropoda: Insects > Digestive system > Gut ... | reverse complement strand
GTGGTTGGTGTTTGCCATACAATAAAAAAGGAATTTTAGGAGCTTTAAATGTAGAGGGTGTTTTAGAAAAAAAGGACGGAAAAAGGGCTGAGGGGGGGGGGGGAGGTGTAAGAAACACGGTGGCTGTAGTAATTAAATTAAAGTGCAAGCCACTAAAACTTATTCTGACCCACTTACATAAAGCAAATACCCTCACATTCAATTTACATAAACCAGATTTAACATTTGCTCTACTTGTACTTATTTAATGGTGCTGACATTAAAACCACGTAGTGTCGAATGAGTGGTTGATAATGACTAATGAATTGGAAAGGATGAGTAAGGAAATGATGGTGGCCTAATTGGGGAAATATATCGGCCAAAAAATTGGGAATATAACATCAAAATGACAGATTGTCGTCAGAGACTCCACAGAACTAATTCCTCAATTATAACCTTCCTTTAAATTGGGGGACCAAAGTTCACAATCATATACACCTAAATACAGTGGTAAAATTGCTGTTCTTTTGAATTAATTTTAAGTTTCTAGATTGAGAAAGGAAAAATAAAATACTTCTAATACCGAGCATTTCCATAATCTAATTAATCCATATTTTCTTCGGTTTGGTTTGTTTCTGCCCTTTCTAAATATTTCAGCTTTGATAAATTATCAATTAACAAACATAATAAGTAGCTCTCCTTAGCTTATAAACCGATACATTTTCAGAGACCTTCTAAATTGTAATATAAATGAAATGCACGTCAAATCTTCTAGGGGATAAAGATTACTGTCATTTAGCATAAAAATTGGTAGTAGTCAGGCTAATGTTTGCTGACCTTGCAGAGGGAACTCGAGACGCTATCACTAGAGTAGACAACAGAGTCAGCTTGTTCTACGGAACTCTCAATAGGCATTTTACGCGTTTTGCCCCTATCATTATCGTTCTACCAGTGCTCCATACTAATTCGTCTATCACCGACGCCATATCATCTTAGCACTTGACACTATCATTAATTATTACGATTAATCATACAGCTATTAACTTTAGGAAAACTAGCCTTACTTTGCTGCGTTTTTCCGTTTATTCTTACTGTCGATGTTTTTCTACAACACATCACGTTACAGATATATGAATATATCACTTTCTTATATAAACACACAGACTTATCTTGTCTTCTATTTCGTTACTTTTATATTTTGTGTTCTAAACTGTTTCGACGGTGTTCAAAGCCGCCAGTTACGTTAGAAATGTGATCAACACGCGGAACTCTTGCCATCTTGCGGTACTAAGTGCAACTTGGTTGTAAACAAATGACTGCAGAAATTTTTCCGTTTTACGTATATTTGTTCGGGATAGATATTATTCCTCCAAGCTTCAAATTTTACTGTAACATGTCTTTTTCCTAGATGTAAGAAATTTTAAGACATAAGTTCTTAAAATCCAAAGATTGGTCGGTGAGAGAAACATGGCCATGAGAGAATTATTCTTCTTATTAAGCGCTACAACCTGTATAAGGTTCTGGCTTCATCCAATACTTTCTTCCAACTGTCTCTATTTTGTACTACTTTCTTCCAATTGCATTCGTTCATTCTCTTTAAATCTTCCAAAACGTCATCTTCTCAACGTGTTTTAGGTCCTCTAATTGGTCTTTTAGACATGGGGTCACGAGAGAATTATAATGTATTTCATCCCATTCATCATCAGTGTGATTAACATCCCGGCAGGTTTTTCGTTGTGTTCTCGTTCACTTGTGTGTTTTAACAACAAATTAATCGACCTACCTCAAAGTACTCGCATTAAAATAGTTGTCTTCATTGACATCCAGACAGACAACGTGAATATTTTACAGATCTTCCCTGTCGTGTTAGTTATATCGAAGAAGGTACTGTTTCTAGATATTCTAGTCGCTTTATGATAGCCCGCCTATATTTACACATATTTCAGTACAATGTTCTGAAGAGGTGACATAAAACAGCACTAATTCTTTTGACAGAATGCATTTATTCAACAGAAAAAGTTCCCTGCTTCGACGCAACTCGAAGGTACAGCATAACGACGAAACAATTTAGCAGTTGGAACCCATCCTGATGGACTTGATTCCAGTCATGGCAAGCACAGACACAACAGTGTATGAATATGTTTTCTCTAATATGTACTCGACGTCAGACCGTAAAATTTCCGAACTTTTGAGTCAGCGCGCCAAAGCGAAGGTAGCGCGAGGTCCCGCTGATATTAATCAATTCTATGAGGAAGACCTCCCGTTTAAAAACTGATAGTAACACAGCTAGTAAAAACAATTTCATTTTATGGAGAAGAGTGTTTCGTCGCTGTATTCACAAGACACCAACACAAGTCCCCATCCTGAGCCAGATTAATCCGGTCCACATTCTTCCAGCTGTGTTACGTCTTCCAACTGTTCTGCTTCCTTCAGCTTTACCCACAAAAACTCAGCATGCATTTCTGTTCTGTCCCGCGTATGACACATAACCTGTCCGTCTCGTCCTTGGTTTCACCAACCTAACATGATTTAGCGAAGAGTGTAAGTTATGAAGCTTCGAAGCTTGCAATTTTCACCATTCTCCTGTCACTCCATTACTCTGAAGTCCTAATGTTCTCCTCAGCACTCTGTTCTCGAACACGCTCCATCTGTTTCTTAGTGTAAGGCAGCAATTTATACGCCCGTACAAGCAACAGGTAAAATTATAATACGCTACCTTACGTAACAAATATACAATGGTACTCTAGTGAGAACATGTAGTCGTGTATTTGCCCCAAGATCAAACATTTAAAACCTCATTCAAATGTAGAAGCCTACCTGTAACAAATACAAAATCCCTCCACATACCACAACAAAAAAAATTCACAAACAACGATACATAATATCATATGATTTCTTCGATCTGCATTGCAAATCCAAAGCTACGCACAGGAGACTACACAAAATAATGAAACAAAACAAAATCATATTGTAACGTAAAAGGATGTGACAAAATGTTCCGAATGGTAAATATCCTGAGAGGAGTAAAAAGACCTTTGTTTCAAACACCATGGTCCACAGCTGTAAGCCTGGAGAAGTTCCGAATTAGAAAGTAATCGGTTATGAAAAGGATACATTTGATTATTACGTTCACCGAATTTTATCAAAATTGTAAAATAAATGTAGAAAAGATGAGCAGGAATGTATTCACGCCCTACTTAAGGAATGGATTTTACTGCGCTATTCAACTTACAGTCACCAATTAATTTTCGTTTGCATGTTATATGTTTGATTTCATCAAAATCGACAAAAATGTAAGAAGTAAGGCAAAGTTTCGTTTACACCCTCAAGGAAGTTATAGTTTTCACCGTACCAATTTGCACGAAGCTCATGTTACTCAAAAGCATTAGAAGGGGAACTCATTTTACAGAATTCATATAAGGAATTCTGTAAAAAGACATAAAATGGTTGAGCCGTCGATACTAGGTAACAGACGGGCAAAGAGACAGAAGCAGTTTCCACAGAAGGCACATCTTAACCTCTTGAAGAAGGCCTAAAAGTAAGGGGGGTTTCGGTCACACCGTAATACCCTCGTCCAGAATCCTTCATCTCGTTGCCACTGTAGTTATATCACCAACGACTTTTACGTCAAATACCATGAAATATTGTGCTATCAGGATTTAACTTCACAGATTAGTGTTGTGGCTCAATTAAATTTGGGGCAGAAAGTGATACAGCCGTTTCATACAAGTTTTAAAAAGCAATCCACTAGAGTCATTAAAAAATACAAGCCAACTCATTATTTACGCTTTACTAGCACAATACAAGTGTTAGCTTAAGACTGATAAAGAGTGCAAAAATGTTCAACATTACTGGAATTGTGTAAAACCTTAACCATAAAACAAATTGCGAAAAATAGGAAAAGATGTTTAATATCCATACTTTTATTTTCGTGGTTTTTGAACAAAATCTTTTTCATAACTTCGGAAAAATATATTTATTTTTTTCCGTTAATGACAATAATTTTCGTGATTGTGAAGGGACACTTAGAGTATCAAACTTGAACAGAGTCATATAAACTCAACAACAGTCCTTACTATCAGAGAACATCTTCAAATGAAGTAGCGATGTGCAGAACAAAACACAGTCTACCCGCCTCAGTTAAATCACTCACTGCCGAGTATCAGTACACGTCATGCCAAATATTACTGTCACAAGATCAACCTGTATAAGAACGCAGTATCCATTACTTTATATTTAAAAATGTGACAGCAATCCTGCCGTTGAAGGAAGCCTTCATCAAGCCTCATAACTCCATACTGTTATTTCCTCGCTCCTGACGTTTCAATATACAGAGGCATTACTTGATAGTTCTTTATAGAGTCCTTTAAATAAGGAGGTACCTGTGCGTCGTGTACAGCAGCCACAGGTATTGCACCGAACAGAGCAGCTTTCTGTGACACCGATAAACCATCTTTGGCATTCGCCGCTCCTTTCCTTTTCTCATTGTCATTCTTGTCTTCCTCCTTTGTTCTAACTTGCATATACAAAGGAACGGGATACCTGAAGCTATAAAAGAATCCGCCAGGTACTCGAGGTTGATCTACTCCGTCTGAAACTGCTGCAGGTAAAACTCCAGTTTTCACTTGCAGAGTTTTGGCAGCTCTAAGACTATTTTCGAATGTGTCTGAGGATATATCTGGGTTATCCACAATAACAGCCTCTCTGTTAGCATCATGGACATGTGTGGGATCAAAAAGGTGCTGAGGGAACATCTGAAGATTAGGATATCGTGTTAGATCCCTTAAATCGTCGTCGGCAACAGTACTGACATCGTCACTTTCGACTACCACTCCTTTGTCTTCGTGTTCCTGTTGTGGATGTGTTTGCTGAGGTTTCAAACTGCTGATGGAAGCTACGTCTGTGGACGCAACAGCAGCTGCAAGAGCTTGCTGAAAGAGTTGGAAATGTTGCCTCTTTGCCTCCATTACCTCGGGAGTGTCTTGCACCGGTTTGGGTACCTCTGCATATAGAGCAGGAAGATTATTGCCGGCGGCGTGGAACCCTGTACCATCGTCCCAATACTGTACCTGAAACCACAGGAGCAAATCTGTAGAACGGGCCACACATTTGTCTGCTATTCTATATTCTGTTTATAGTTAAAAGTGTGGATTGGTTTTCTTTCGCAAGTGACGGAGGTTCTATTCCCGCAAACCCCTACCCCGCGCTTGGATTCGAATAATTTTAGTGTATTTATAAGGGTGAGGTAGCGGAAAACTGTAAACTGCATACCAAGAGTTGAAAGAGAACATTAACTTCAGTTTTTACTGTACGTCCCGTTGTGAAGTATATAATTAAAAAATGAAAGAATACACCGTTGAACACAAATATAATATATGGCATTTTATATTCTATAGGACATATTTCGGCCTTTTGGCCTTAATGAGGTTAATCAGATCACAAAAATGCTCTGATGCGTAATAATTACAACAGTAATTTCAATTATATAGATCTAATTCTATCGTTTTATTTTTAATTGCATAAGATATTAGCTTAACATTGTGGGCCGGGATAGTTCAGTCGGTATAGCGACTCGCTACGGGCTGGACGGTCCGGGGATTGAATCCCAGTGGGGGCGAGATTTTCCATACACGTCCAGACCGGCCCTGGGACCCACCCAGCCTCCTGCACAAGGGATACCGGGTCTTTCCCGGGGGTAAAGCGGCTGGGGCGTGGCGTTGACCACCCATCCCATCTAGCGCCAACGTTAGGAAAGTGAAGGGCTATACCTCTACTACCCCTCTGGGCAGACGTGGCCTGTTCTAGGGTGAACTTTATTAGCTTAACATATTAAGGAGTATCTTACGGAAACACGTCTTGAAGACAGGGGTTGACGAATCTGGTGCATACGAGTACATAAGCACTCTGCTCTTACTTTGACAGCGTTGCCCCACGCGTCCAGATAGCTGTAGGAACCTCTCACGGTCCCGTCCTCACTTCGAGACTCGATGCGAGCCTGGTCAGGCGTTGTGTAGCCGAAGAGGGCCCGGCCTATGTGGTCCTGCGAGTGGAACTGCGAAGTCTCCCCTTCGATCACTTCCTCCTCCCCTGCTGTCTGTTTTGTATGGATTTCTGAAGAATTCTCACCGCCCGTTGCTTTCTCAACAGCCATGTAGCTACTAGCGACTTGATATGGCGGTATTATCCCCACGTTGTTAGGAGCTAGGTAAAACAGCTGAAGGGGATACGGAAGTTGGTCGGCCAAAGTGGCGGGTGTGCAGCATACTAAGGCAACCTTTATAACAGAAATAAACACGGCTAATTTTTTAAATTTTAAAATAAATGGTAATAAATAGGTAAATAGATAAATAAATAATCAGTCTGTGATGTAGTAGCGTGACTTGAGAGGTATCCAGTCATCCAGTTTCGGTCTTGGCGTAGGCCAAAATCCTTACACTTTGTTACAGTTGACACAAAGTGATTTATTTCAGCAGCGTAAAGTTTTTAAAGTTGCTAAAACAATAATTTTTAGTTGAAGTACAAAAGAAGATAGCCCAGATGAGCCTTGGACGATGTTTGTGAAGAAGACAATGTTCAGAAGTGCGTGGTAACGTCTGAACTTATTCCTCCTGCCCAGTGGTCCAGTCAGGCCCATTTTATATGGCTTCCTTTGGGTGTTGGCTCAGGGAAGAGCATCATCATACGATTCTTAAAAGTCATTTTTCGATTGGCTATTAATGCGGTCATAGTAATTCTCAAAGCCTCACATTATTAGGTTACACGTTCGAATCTTTACCTATTTTGGGTTAAAGCTCCAGCTTCTCCAAAAAGAATCAGCTTGATCCCTTTCCAACAACCATTACATCATCGTATCTGGCTTGCCACTTAGCAGTAAAAGTATGCCAGTACAAACACATTATAGTGCTATTATATCCTAGGCTTTCCGTACCTAGCATTATTTTCAATAACATACAAAATATATTATAAAAGTTCATAAAATATGAATACATATTCTACACTTATAAGCAATTTAAGCAGCTTGGGATATGGCCCACCTTCCCCATCGTATCTCTCTTGCTTTCCTCATCACACGTCCAGTTCTTCCGAAACCGGAAATTAGCGAAGCATAACGTGTGTTCTATTAAGGATTATCAGAGTCAGTTCGCAGAGTTTCTGATATTAACCGACTGCCATTTGCGACAGTCAGAGCAGAGGCATGTCAGCAGTTTTAGTTTTGTAAAGACTTTGATGCAGTGACGCAGCATGTAAAGTTATCCGTGAACAAGATCAGTTCAGATAGGCACAGTACGATACGCAGTGGTGGGGTGGCACACCAGGCTACTCACGTGATTAGAATATCTCTTATAACGAAATGCAATCGTGACACGCAATGGGAGCAAGCTGAAAACTCGTTCTCGGATTGGCAATGGCAGTGACCTCACAAGAAAAGTCAAGCTGAAGGTCACGACGAAGGTTAAACCCAACCTATAGTTACACCCACCGTGACTGGGTATATACGCATCAAGAGGGAATAAATGTTAACAGGCTGCATGGCAGACTCAACGTACCCTACAAAAGCCATCTCTGAATATCATGTCTAAATGCATATTGGGATGCGTTATCCTATCCTAGCTCCAGTGACGTCTATTTTAAACTTTAATGACAGTGCAGCCAAAAGAGGGATCACTTGAATTAGAAAAACCAAATAGCAGAATGTGCTGGACGGCTTGAAGAAGAAGGACATAGGTCTAATTGATTATCATGAGGAAAAAGTTAATTTGCACCTGTCCGCGGTGTGAAGACACGTAGGAGGGATTGAATTACAGCTCCGCTCATTCATAAACAAGGCACTATACCGTAGTATATATGTTTTTATCGTTATGTATGTTTATTCTTATTGTATGTTTATGTATCTTCATCGTGCCAGCTGGCACTCTTCGGCTACCCTGATTGAGGTTTTTCCGTGCTTTTTCCTCAGTTGTAAGGCAAATGTTAGGGTAAAGCCCGCAAAGATGGGGCACGGCCCGCACTCTTCCAAAATTTTTGTGTTGTTTTATGTATTGTTTGTGTGTAAATGTGTACTGTACTACTGCCACCGGGTGGCTACCCAATTGCAGTTAACAAATATCTCATATGACAGCGAGTGGTTAATATCACGTCCCAGCCGCTTCAGTAGGAGGCTGGGTGGGCCCCAGCACCCATGTCGCCACTTTTAAGAAATAATTTTCTTACCCCCGTCGACAGACGAAGAGCCAGTAGCCCTGTCCCTCTACCAACGACGCTCTACCATCTTTCGACGAGTTCTGTGTGAATACTGAAAGTTGAATGGAAGCAGAGTTGTGTGCTTTCGTCACTGCGGACTAAATGTATGTGATGCAGAATATTCTCCCTGTTATTTGTTCGCTTCACATCTATATATTTTTATTTCACCATAGCCCTGAGTGTCCAGAAATCATTATTACTCTATTTTTCGTCTCGTTTCGCAATAAGCGGCAGGCTATAAGAAACCACAGAAGACCTGTGAAGAGGCTTTGGGATATCTAGGTCCAGAAATATTCAATAAACAGCAGAATTGCTCGGCAATTTCACGATGGCAGCGAATTTTTCTGCTGGAATATCCAAAGGTGTTTCACAGCTACAACATTAAGTATAAATCAATATTACAACGAAGCGTGAAGGATGGACTGAAAAAAAAGGAGAAGGTTCATGATCTGCTTTCAGGTATTATTACATGATTTACACGAAGTATTTATAGACACAGCCAGGAAAAATCTTAGTCTCAAGTGTGACAATACTCGGTGTGCAAAGACAATAGCATTATACTCCTATAACGTTCGTTTAAATATGTAACAGGCGAGTTATGCCACTGTTTCTCTGAATTGTCATTACGTATAAGGGTAAGGGAGGGCAGAGTTTTATTGTGTGCAGTGTTACGCCCAAGCAGCCGACAGCTTCTCATTGACAAGAGGCGCATGCTAAACAGGTTCTATGGGATAGGTAATTTAATATCTCAGCAAGTAAATGAACAAAAATTACTTCATCATCCTCTTAAATATCCACATGTCATTATCCTAATACGAAAAACCTCCACCGGTGATAATGCTTCAAAGAACAGAAATTCGGCCTCTCAATTTGAGAGACGGCCGGCGGCACTTCAAGGAAGACCTGTCATATGCTCCAGGTTCATGAAGCTCTCTTTGGAATCTCCAATTCTATTCCATGGGGAGATGATTCATCCACAGGCTGTTTAACAACACTGTAAAAAACTTCAGACTTTTATTGCAGTAGAAAGTGTTGTATCGATCATTATGAAGGATGAATTTGGAAGGAAGTGGAGGAGAATCAGCTAAAGAAAGGCGGTAATAAACGAAATGCAGGAGGAGGAAGGAAAACGCAAATAATTGTTTTTCATAGATGGGGGAAAAAGGGTTATCTTGTAAATGAAGAATGACGTTTAGTTGCGCTCCCAAAATTGCGAAAAGCGACTGTTAGCTTTGTCATGTCTGTCTGTCCGTCCGTCTGAAACAACTCGCTTCCCAATGGGAGGATTTTCATGAAATTTGATATTTCAGTATTTTTTCAAATTCTGTCGAGAAAAGTCAAGTTCCATTGAAGTCTGACAAGAATAACGGGTATTTTACGTGAAGACCAATATATGTACTTATGATAACAGTTCTTCTTAGAACGAGAAACATTACAGACAGCGGTTGTACAGAAAATTAAAACACACATTTTATGTTCAATAATGTTTTTTTTTTCGAAAAATGCCCCTTTTATCAGATAAAGTAGAAAAATATTGTATAAATAGACAGGCCATACATGACAATACAATACGGCCTATGCGCTATGCCTGCCGGATAACTAGGGCAAGAATACAGATACACATTCAGAATATGCAACATTTATTGCTTTTCCACTGCAACAATGGTTTATCGAACCCCCCACCGTTACGTTTAAACGTACATTGCCTGTCTTGTTTTGTTTTGTTACTTTGATGTCAAACAGGCTGGCAGTCCATAACTTCAAAGCAGTACAGAAGCGGAAAATATGGTCCAAGAAGACTTTTTTTTCTAAAGGCTGGACTCGAGTGCGTCTTGCTTCACGCAGTGCAAGTCACACGTCACATTTATGCCAGTCACGATACCGTTAGCGGAAGAGCTTGTAACTCTCTCAGCAGTGTTTTGTTAAACAAATACAGATGGCACTTCCTCGCGTTTCTATAACAGCAGTATTTCTGACAATCCAAAATTTCATCTGAAGTCGATCGCCTGAATTCTGAGCACTGCTGTTCCAAGAGCCGATCCCAGTGGCCGTGCGGCCTAAGGCCGCTCGCTAGTTGGCAGGCTGAGTTCAAAACCCGCCGGGAGCATGGATGTCTGTCACTTGTGACTGTTGTGTGTTCTCAGGCAGAGGTCTCTGCGTCGGTCTGAACAGTCATCCAGGGGAATCCTATTGAGTATGGTTTGTTCAGTGAGTGTGACTGAGAAGCCCCGTAAGTGGAGGCCATGGCCCCGAATGGGGTCGAAGCGCTGCAGGGAACAAATTATTTTAAGAAACCCCAACACGCTACAATGAATATTAATTAATAATGTCCCTCGTCGTGACAAACAAAACTTGCAATACGATCTTAACGCCGGCCGCGATTTAATGCTGTTTTCTTGCTAACGGCCTGTCACTAACATGCATTTTAATACATTCGTGCACTCACTTCTCTGCCTTTTGAGTATTCTGACAAATTAACAGCCGCTGCTGTAGTATGCTTCACTGCATGTAGAAAGGAAACACAATGATGAGCAGTCCAATTTTTATCCTGTCAAATGTTATGAAAATGAATATAATTTTTAGTAGAACTAAGCAGAGATGACGATAATTTTATAAGCTGGGGAAAGATCAAAATGGATTGAAAGATTCAAAGGTGGGAGGAGAAATATTTTGCTCACGCCCCTTCCATTCAGCTTTGTATTGGTCTATAGCATAGGTGCACACATTTTCCAAGGATTAAGGAGCCGTCTCAAAATTCTAGGCGCCAAATCTTTACACGAGACAAGTTCCGTACCGAGGACCTCAAAATATTATTATCACCGTACAAAATTTCGTCGCCATGGTGACCCGCCACATGATATTTGTAAACCCCTGGCCTAAAGGGCAAGCAGATCACAGTATTCGAGACAGCCGAAGAGTACGTACTGATGAGACTCCATCTGAAATAATCACCTCTAATATGAAGAGGTGGCTTTGTAACTCAGCTCATACTTTTCTGATTGACTCGAGAAGCTTGCTTGGACTAGGCACACCACGAAGACTGATGGGTGAGTGGAGGTATGGCTCCATACTTGCGTGGTTTCAGACATTCACCGCGATATGAACGAAATCTTCGTTCTTCTAGGCCGTTAGGCAGCGTTGAACAGTTGGATGATGCGGAAGTTTTGGTACATTCTCCTGGTCTCATCTTCATTCGACCTATGGATTTATGGTCCTATAGGACCTGCGTAGATAGGATCAGCAGTATTTCCCGAAACGTCCGCATCAAACTACTCTTCAACGCTGCGTAACGGCTCCGAAGAAGGACGATTTCAGATCCATATTTCCTTAAACTCTGTGTTAGATGGAGGTGACTGGTCAGCTTCAAGACCCAGCTACTTCCCCTCTGGGGAAGCGCCTCCGCACCAGAAAGCTGGAAGAACCCCAGAGTCAATTTGGACGCTTGGGAGATGAGAAACATGGCACACTTGATTCCTGCACCGACTGCACTGTTACACCCCCCTTTTGCGAGTCAACAGAAAATAAGTATTCGTGAGATTGCACCCGAAATGAGCCTCTGCCACGGACCGAACGGACTTAGTAATTTTGTCTTACGAAAGCAGGAAGCTTGCTTCGACCAGACAGTAAGGCAATTATGTCAAAAGTAAAGAAAGTATATGTCTGAAAACTGAGCAAATTTGTCAAGCGCAATGATAAGATTCTTATTATATTCTACCGAAGGCCATTACGATAAGAGAAAACATCAGCAGTTGTATTCAATAGCTTCATACAAACGCGAGAGCTATTGCTTTCCGTTGTTTCTTATGTCAGTGCAAAGGAGGCCTTTAGTGCTGGCTCACACTGTGCCTGCGTTCGGAACTGTGTCAAGCTGCTACTCATTCCACCCTCCGGCCTTGTAATTATACCTCTCGCAAGTCATAATCAAAATGCACGTAACATTCTTAATATCTGTCAGGCTGACAGCATAATTGTAACAGTTCATCTAGTGTTTATCAAGGTATTCAGAACAGGACAGTTTCGACGGGCTGGGCCGATACCTAAATTACGAACTGCGGAGGGGAGGCCAAGTTTTAGCCAAGGACGTAAATGAAGTTTTGACAGTATTTTATACTTTTCTGGATACATTTAGATAAAACTCAGTATATGATATCTCCATGTAATGCTGCTCAGTATTATGAGTTTCACTAAAATCGAGTAAGCAAAAGATATAGTTTATCTAAAGGATTAAAGAAAACTTTGCCCTGTTTTCTACATTTCTCGTCCATCCTGGATAAAATTTGGCACATGAAATATATATGTATTAATGCCGAGAAATTGTGACTTCAATTAAAATCGGTTCGACGAAGGGTATATTTTATTCCAGGGCATAAATGAAATTTTGTTTCGTAATTTCTACATTTCTCGCCCGATTTCGTTAAAACTGGTCGCGCAAAGTTTACATGCAATACTGTTGGGTGATTGTGAGTTCTAGTAAATATTTACAGTAGTCTCCTAGGTTAAGATGCCGTGTATGAACGTTCCTGAGGAAACTGCTGCTTCCATCTTCTGGCTATCCATGCTTCAACGCTTCTATTCTGTAGATGGAAGAAGCTATAATCTCCAAAACAGTGGACCTGGCTACACATTGTCATAACCAAGAAGACTTACTTACTTACTCCATGGTGCTGAGTCCTTCTTGAGAAGATTACTGGTTTACAGCTAGTCAAGAAATTCCCCGCATTTCACAGAACCCGAAGGTTCATTGCCGCACTCACAAGCGTCCCCCACCTGTCTCTATCCTGGGCCAGCCCAATCCAGTCCATATACCCACATCCCACCTCCTGGAGATCCATCCTAATATTATCCACCCATCGGATTGTTTTGTCTCCAGAGCAAGCATCC
>Ga0123352_10013202_pt1 | contig 13102 bp, 8 predicted proteins | sample TergutLab28metaG_FD_89700 | JGI IMG/M metagenome (GOLD analysis project Ga0123352, IMG submission 89700) | Labiotermes labralis P1 segment gut microbial communities from Petit-Saut dam, French Guiana - Lab288 P1 | ecosystem: Host-associated > Arthropoda: Insects > Digestive system > Gut ... | reverse complement strand
GGGGGGGGGGGGGGGAGAGTCAATCTCAACAACACCTTTGCAGTGTCTTACGGTATACAGTGCGACATGTTTCGGTGTTAGCTAAAAGCTATTAAATAATATTAAAAAAATTGTGTATCACAACGGGTTTACACACATAAAGTAGATTCTTTAATTACGAAATTACACGCCACGTAAACACATTTTCTGATCGACTTTCCTGCTATCAATCGAAATGAAACGTTGTCAACTGTGAAAACAAAAACTACAGTCCAAACTTCAACTGCGCAGCTTTGACGTTATTTATTCCGAGCAGGTGAATCAGACTGTTCATTCATGACGCCAACAAACGGACCTTTGATATAGACAAATACGGTCTTATATCGCGGCTGCATGTTTCGGCGTTACGCCATCCTCATGGAGCTCTACACCAAGAATTAACACTTAGTGAAATATGACAGATTACAAAAGTAATTCATATGATATTACAGTATTCTTGCAGCTAATGTAAACAATGCAAGAACACTGTACAGTTATATCAAGCGTTTTGTAATCTACAATATTTTAGTAAGTTTTAAATCCTGCTGAAAAGCTCCCTGATAAGGAGTAGGCGACGCCGAAACAAGTTGGCGCGATATAAGAATGCATCTGTGTATATCAAAGGTGCAGCTGTTTGTGTCATAAAAAATTTATTTTAATTTCGCAGCTTCCATTTACCCACTACGACAAGATATTGTCACTCGACTCTCAAACAGTTATTTTCAATTCAACACGGAGTTAAACACAACCACGGGTCGAATGTTAGGATTTTAATATGTAAGATTAAAGTCGACCACTTCTGAAGTGTCTCTTCTGTCACGGGTGATAAGCAACCACTGATAATGTATGCTGCACTTCTTGGTGTAATATTGGATGCAAGGGACGAACGGTTATTAAAGAACAATACAGACGTATAAACGTTACGAATAAGGAACTTCAATGAGTTTCTTTTTCTCGTAACATTACCAGTCTACGCCAGGGGTCGCAATCCGCGTTCCGCGGACGCCTATTATGAGAAAGAGCACGAAGGAAATTTTAACCGGTAGAATGAAGTAAAATATCTACTAAGTGAAAGCTACTATTTTTAATCAATAAAGCATATTTAAGAAATGAAACATTTATTAACATATAAAATGGTTGTAGTTTTGCAAAAATAACTGCAAAAGAATGCTCTTTAAAAACTCTTTTAACCTGAAAAGCGTTGTTTCAAAGCGGTGTTTGAATAGGTGCATTGAAAAGCGAAATAATTTCGAGACATCGGCCTCTCTGCCCGAACTTGTAGCAAGCGCATACAGAAAATGGGAACAAATTTACTGAACAGCTTAAACCGCCGGCAGTCACTTGATTGTTACACACTTGCAACGGACGAATGTCATCACTTGCTTCTTCGGAACTGGGCTGGGTGAAACCGATGGTGGCAGACTGGCGTCGTAGGGCTTATCTGGAAGGAAGTTGCTGTCAATGAGCTGTGACAGACCGATAGTGTTACACAGCATTATTCGTCAAAAGACACTCTACAGGAATTGTTTGTGGAGAGGAAACAAGCTATGGACAGTACAGATTTAGCAAGTAACTCATTCGACACAACGGTTTGAACCACCAATCAGTTCCAACATTTTCTGCCAGCACAGCGTTCAGATTATAGCAACATTTTCACTACGGAACTGAGAAGGCTGCCTGGTTGATTGTGAAGTTATTTTCTAATCTGTGAACTCAGACTATTTGCATGATAGGAAATGCCGAAGTATATCAGTTATATGTTGAGAAACGGATCATGGCTCTCTCATTTGTGTACAAAACTTACTACAGTCAACAAGAAAATTCAAGGAAAACGTAAATTACTAGGTGACACATTTCCTGATGTCAAGGTCCTATGAAGTGAAACTGAGCCTGCTGCACAAACACATCAGCGAACAAATTCTTAGCCAATTCCCATTTTACAAAACCGCTTTCGCATCTTCCACCTCACCAGGAAATTGGCAGACACCGAAGAACAAATTCGTTGGCATCAAGCAGCACCACCAAAATTAATGTTCCTCAAGGCATCACATAAAGGCAACTGACGTCCGAATGTTCCAAAATATCCTTCTTCCATTGGCAATGATCAAGTTCCAGTGCAGATGCAAATGGAGATATATAAATTACAAAATAATGACACACTGAGAGATTCTTTCACCGAGAGAAATATATATTTCTAGCAGTCTTATGGTGCTAAGTGATCTGTACTCATCACCCAATATTGTGCGGGTGATAAAATCGAGAAGATAAGTACCATCAAAACAATGAAAAAGGTAATGCTAATCGCATTCCGGCAGCACCTACAGCAGCGAACAAGGGCTTTCGGCCAAAAACTTTCGAAAAAGTAAATTGTGTTCCAAGTTGAAGATACTAGACAGCCTGAAAAGCACAAAGCTCAGCCACCAATGCCTGAGCCCAGTACCGTTGACTTCGGGGCGGCTACTGAAATGCTGACAAGATCACCACCAAACATGGACCAAATTCCTGCAAAACTGACTTGAAGTAGAAAGTGATGCATTCTTATTAATTCTATTGAGAATAAAGAATACCTACCTGAACAGTGGTAGGAGTCATTCACGGTACCTGTTTATAAGAAAAGTGACAAAACAGGCTGAGGTGACTATCAAGGAATTTCACTGTTATCTCCTATATACAAAACTTTATCCAGCAGTCTTCTGTTTATATTAATTCTATATGTACACGAAATTACTGAGGATCATCAGTGCGAATTTCTTCGCGGCAGATCAACTACTGATTATGTGCACTGAATTGTGACACGCCATCTTCTGACCTACGCTGGTGATATTTATTGGGTGAAAACAACAAATAAAAGCTGTGTTTATGAAGAAATTAAGAGCTGACTGACTCCCGCGAAAGCACAACACCATTAGGTCCAGGCTCTTCTACGCTCCCGTCGCCTATCCAAAAGTATACAGACTGAAATACACAGAACTATAATCTTGCCTATTGTTTTATATGGGTGGGAAACCTAGTCTCTCACACTGAAGATGAACGTAAGCTGAGGTTGTTCGAGAAGAGGCTGCTGAGGAAAGTATTTTGGGCGAAGGATGGACGAGGTAACAGGGGACTAAAGAAAACTGCACAATGAGGAGCTTCATGCTGTCAAACCTTCAGCAAGTATTATCCGGGTAATCAAATCAAGAAGAATGACATGTGCGGGGCAAGTGACACGTATGAGGAAGAGGAAAGGTGCACACAAGGTTTAGGTTAGGAAACCTGAGGGAAAGAGACCACTTGTAAGACCCAGACGTAGATAGTATAATATTAAAATAGGTCTTATATAAATCCGTTGGATTGGACTCACCTTACTCACGACGGGAACAAGTGGCGGGCACTTGTGAACGCGGTAAATAACGTTCGGGTTCCATACACTCCTGGAAATTTCTTGACTAGCTGAGAAACCGCTAGCTTTAAGAGACGGCCTCTGCTCCAGGCAGTTATTAAAACTAACCCACCTATCACCACAACTCGAGAAAGTGAAGTGAAATTACATTGACTTCTACAGAGTTTTCAATGACTGCACACACACAAATAGGTCATGTAACAGTAATTCCATGTTATGGTTCAACCACAAACAAAAGAAATGCTTCTTCAGAAAGCACGCTAACTAAATTCTAGAATTGTAAACCCAAGTGCCAACGACATATATCAGCAGCAATTCGTAATTCTAGATGGATATACACCGTTGTTCCACGTCCGCAACGCAACGCCGCAAGCCTCCACCTATTACTTGTATTTCAGAGAAAATATGTATTTACAGCAATGAAACACTACTTGCCTAATGTAAATGCTTCGTCCTACAAACACTTCTGATTGCCATTAGCTACAGTAACTGATGACAAAAAACTTTACCATGGAGACAATGAGGGCAAGGTAATTCGTGTGCTGTGACTGGCAATGGTGCTTCGAAGTATGGCCTGGAGGCCAGCTGTCCTCTTTTTCGTAGTCTTCCTCAGCCCATCGTCAACACAAATGCTGTTATAGTACGATAAACTCGCTCCCTTCCTCATATTTCCCAGTGCATTATTCACCAGCATCCTGCTATTCACGGCTATATGAAAAGTACGTTGTAGCGCAGAAGTGCCGTTAACAGACCGGCCATTTATCCACTCAGTCCGCAGTTCCTACGTTCTACATCTGTGTATAAACACCGAGCTCTTCGAAACTTCGACGGTAAATCTTATTTCCAACATCACGCTTTATCACGCTGCACTTATTTCACTTACCACATAGCACAAAGCCGATGCAATTTCAAAGTTAAAAATTTTACATTTCGAACTAAGATTTTCGCAGATACCCATCCCACTTATCCAGCTTAGTCCATTACAGCCAACGAAATCACATTTTATTAAATATTCACGTCATGGAATACAAAAGCTTTTGAAAAGCGGATTTACAGAACACACTGCAATACTACCCACAGGTAATTTATATCGACAAAGGTCAAGGGTGCAATACAGACCGCAGCATAGGTATCTTCGACTATTCCATAACGACAAGGATTCCGGTAATCACTGCCGTTTGGCATCCAAATCCGTAACTGAAAGAATGACTTGTTACACGACGACAGAATAACGACAGAATGTCAACCCTTATGCTTTTATATACTTACCAGTGTGTTTACCCCTGGTCAAAAAGGCGTAAACTGGTTCTGTTTCTTAAAACCGAAAGGCAACATTACAGACTTAGGTTATGAATGTTTTACAAATAGGAAAAGACAGAAACTGTCAAATGACGTGCTATTTTGATCATTATTTTACTTCGACAGCAAGGGCTGAGCACAACACACGAGCTCAGTGTACCTGACAGCAATTGGGAAACCTACTGACAGCAATAAGGGAAGGGGTCAAAGAAATATCTCATTCAGTCCCCACAATCAGGCAACAGTTCTCACGAATTCTTCCACAAAATTACACAAAGAACCAACACTCCCATAACATTCATCAATAAATGCAAAACACACGATTGCTGCTGAAATAATTGGAGAGCAACTTTTTTAACGAACAGAACGACTAACCCTTCGTATATTATAATAAAAATGATGCCGCATATCACAACGCATTTTCAGAAGCAAACGCTTTCTGCACTAGGAATTACAGCACAAAAAAAAATGTGCTTCAGCTCATGGGTTTTCACCCACAGCAAGTGACAGAAAATGGCAAGTGAATCATAATGTTCGGATTGGAAGAGTCAGCCAACTAAAGCGCTGCTTGATGACCACGTCACCACATCCCTAACCACACCCAGAATAAAAACTACACGTCGTGGTGAATAAACTATCCGAACAAGCAGTCATGTCCCTTCTCTTCACCTCACTATGGAACAAACGACCTGTTGCATGCACACACACGTATTTTACGCTTCATTAAACATGCGTAATACGTTAGACCCACATGCATCAAAACATTTTCCAACAAAACTTCTTAAAGTAACTATGTCACTGATGTTATCATCAACATTTACTGGGTACAAAACTTCCCAATTCATGAGGCTGTAAACCACAGCCTACTTCCCAGCAACCACAAGCAAAAAAAAACTGTCGAATAATAAGTAACAAATAAAGCTATTACAACGGCTGACCTATCTCCCTTTCTTGCCAGGGGAGGCAGCGGGGCGGGTACAGAATCTTTCCAGTCCTATTCGTTAAATATATGCCACACGAAGGATATTTCGAATAGGCCTACATGTTAACAGGATCTATATTTTGTTATAGGCTTACGCTAAGTTTGGTAGAGCCCTTTCTTTAAGAAACTTAAAATTCAGCATCTGAACGCTGTGCGACCACAATGCAATCCATTTAGTAGTTTCGCAGATGAAACATTCAGACGGTCGGACTGAGAGAACATTTTCCATTATGCACAAATGTAATGCACGTTCAGCACTTCGCATAATGAAACAAATATCACGTACTGTTGTCATTACGACACAGATATCACTTCTGAAATAAGTAGCAAGGAGGTCCCCAGTACTGTGGGCAATCAATCTAGTCCAACTCCCTACTTATCTCCCATTCTTAATTAGTACTATTCACCACCGTTTCTATTGTGCCGGGATATGGTAGTCGGTACAGCAATTCGCTATGGACTGAGTGTCCGGCGATCGAATCCCGGTGCGGGCGAGATTTTCCGTACCCGCCCAGAACAACCCTGGGACTCACCCAACCTCCTAACAACGGGTAACGGGTCTCTTTCCTGGGGGTTAATTGGTCGGGGCGTAGCGTTGACCACCCACCCCCATCTACCGCCGAGCTTAAAGAAGGAGTACAGCTATATCTCCAATGCCCGTCTGGGCCTTCAAGGCCTGTTCTAGGGTGAACTCTACCTTTCTCACCGCTTCTTTTGAATATTTCCGCGCGCGGACTGAATCAAATGCTCTAATCAAAATGTGATCTAAGATTATTTGCTGTAAATATAACACACCCATCGTACACAAATCTTAAAAACAGATTAATAGATTCTCCAAAATACGGAATTTACAACGCAGACAGACAGCACTTACAGCGTCGTCACTAGCAAAAAATACAATTTGTGCCATTTCCCAGTGATGACGCCTTGTTACGAATGTAACGTTGTATCACGGGTTGTAACATTCGTAACAAACAAGTGGAAACGTGCGAGGCACGATAATCCCTCTTAAATCGCCACTCCCATCTCCGAAGGACATCTCGACACTTCACAAACGTGTGAAATGAGAGATCCTGACTGAACTTCACAGTCGAGTGCGCAGCGCTCCTACTTCGTATTCGGCACGTACCAGAGGCAAACCAGATCAGAGACCAGCTATCATGCCTGAAGTGTTCGTGGTTTAACCCAGCACCTCCCGATCAACGTCGAGTTTAGTATATCTAATCAGACCAGGACGTTGCCCTTTTTATCCTTAAAAATTCATTAATTACTAATTATCCAACAAACAGATATATATACTTATATATATATATATATATATATATATATATATATATATATATATCGAACGTGAGCCGTGCAGCTCAGTAGGTTTAGCGACTGACTACGGGCTGGACGGTCCGGGATCGAATCCCGGTGGGGATGAAATTTTCCGCCCGTCCAGACCGGCCCTGGGGCCCATCCAGCCTCCTGTGCAATGGGTACCGGGTCTTTCCCGGGTGTAAAGTGCGGCCGGGTCGGCTGCTGACCACTCATCCCCTTCTAGTGCTGCGGTCATGGAAGAGTAGAGCTATAGCTCTACCCACCCTGTGGGCCACACCGGGCCTGTAACGGGATCACTTTACCTTATATATCGAATAATGGGATGTGTATACACATATAGTCTGAGTATTATCGTTACGTCATCCATAAATAAATATTAATGATCTGTATGGTAGGACAATAAATCCCGCCAGCGCAGTCAACACACCCACAAAAAAAAGAAAGAAAATACAACCAAGATTGGAGTTTGTACAAGTAAACCAATAACGCAAAGTCAACAAGAGAAACTGTTAAGTACTTTCCCCATCCTTCTGCCAATGCCCTAAAAATTAATATTCGTCATGTTTAAATTCTATACGTCTCATGTGCCTTCAGCATCGTCACCATTAACGTCACAACTCGAACCAAAAAGGCTGTGTAAATACCTGTAGCTGCCCATCATATCACTTTCCGAGACTGAGATGTGCACTTGCGCATATCAGAACACAGAAAACCCACAAACACATTTCTATGACCGCCATTAATTTCAAAATACTTAATTTCTTACATTTGTCATAAAATGATGTGTTCTGTCACTACATGCAGCGTCATCATGTTGCGGAGGGGGGGAGAGCGGCGTCATGATACGGACAGTAGATGGGAATACACTGAATAAGCAGCTGCGGACAGCGACAAGGGGAGGTCTTCCGGCTTTGGTGTTGGACTACGTGCTAACAACTCCTCACCAAAACGTCAATTTGTTACAGAGGCTTCCGGCTTTAACAGGTCATTTGGAATGGCCTAAGCCAGGGCTGGCCAACTTCAACCCACAGTAGGGCCACATAATTCGTTAAGGACTCACCCTGAGGGCCGCACTTGTGTTATATATCGCAAAGGGGGAGGAGGCACTGAATTCACTATATAGCCGTCATTTGCAATCAACTACGCCAAAAGTACGGTTGAATCACAAGGTAGTAGGCCTAACCAAATTGGGCAAAACACTGAACAAATGATGGTTTACTGTGTGGCGTCTTAAAAAGCGATAACTTGCAGCATGCAAACATTTTCTCTGCCAATTAAGTTGCCATATTATGTTCTATATACTTACTATATTATGTTGTTAAACTGTCCTGCTGAAACTATTCACGTGACCCGAAGGCCGCAAATAACTCGAGAGCCGCATGCTGGCCAGCCCTGGCCTAAGCAATGCCAAATGGTCATGAGATCTGAACATGGAATGTTAAGAGCCTCCATGTGTCACGTTCACCGAACAGAATTAGCGAATTACCGGAGGTCATATGGGACACAGGCGGTACTGAACCAGCAGAGAATTGCACTCTTTCTCATGTCGAAAAAGGAATGAAAATCATCAATTACGGACGGGATCTTTTGTATGTAACAGAACTGCATGAGCGGTTAAATGAGTGGAGTTTGTTAGAAACAGGATACTCTATACAGTGGCAAGAAGAGGCTTGTGTCACATTTTTCTGAAAGAGCATGTCCTTAACTGGAAGAAAGAAATGTTGATTCAAAGATTATTTTCTAAGGAATTAGGGCAGGTATACGCTCGGCTCTCTAACTTCTACACGAAAATCATGTTACGAGAGTTCAATCCAAAATTATGGATAAATATTTTCAAAGTGACAACTGGGAACCTGTGTATACTTGAAAGTAGTAAAGACAATGGCGTTTACAAGTAGTAAACTTTGCCCCATCGAAAATTCTGTCAACAGAGAACTGTTCCCACAGCGGAACATTCATAAATACACCTGGACCTGGAATGACTCACAGTCACAAGCTACAGAAATTTAATGTAGAATTCCGAAATACTCTGTGATAAAAGACGTTTAAAATTATAAAACACTCGTTAAAATACTTGAAGAATATACGAAATAGCGCGAGATCCATGTCGAGCTAGCGGTTTAGTGGCAATTACTAACGACTTACTAATAAATTTAAGCTGAAGACATAAGGAAAGCAAGCCATCAACAATGTTACACAAGTGTATGGTTTATTCTTTGAATATACATCACAAACATGGTGTCAGTGGGAACATTCAACGTTATATGCAAAATTACGTAGAGTAATAAAATCAAGAATGATGAGTGGGGGGGAATGGGAAACCTACCGGGAGGGGGGGGGGACAAATGCAGAGAGGGTTTTGGTGAACCACTTGGAAGTTCGAGGGACAGATGGGAGGATAATATTAAAATGGATCTTACAAAAATATGACGAGGTGGCACGGACTGGGTTTTTGAATGGAAAAAAGTCAGGGTCTTGTGAACAAGGTAATGAACCAACAGGCTGCACAAAATGCTGAAAATTTCGTGACTAGGTGACGAACTACTGGATTTTCAAAAACACTAAGCTCCATGGAGCTAGAAAATTAAGTAAAGGAAATATGTGGGAGTACCATTAGATAGTCCAGAAATAATTACCATGTAATTATGAATTTGTAATATGTTGAAGCCACCCTAGTTCAATGGAAGCAGGAGAAGATAAGCAGTAGTGATTTCGTCATTCTAGTAAGTGTGTGTACAATTTACCGTGTCTATTTTCTGCAACATACGATACTGACACTGACCCCACTACTGAGAAAAAAAATTCCTGAAACTGTATACAATCACAGCCTTAGTTGAGAGATATGTGGTTCTCACAGTGGTATTGCTGAGGTTTCAGGTCTTCTGGTATGTGAAGCTGTGTCGTTAGTTAAGTAGCTGCCGACGACAAATCGTCACATCCCAAAAGTCCTTATTCCCCGCGGCATAATTTAATTTTTAAGCCTTCGGAAGGACTTCGCTGGCTTGCACAGCAGGAGCGACGGGATTAGCAACAAAACACACACAAGCAGTGGCAATGCACAATATTTGTGTAACAGTTTCTGAAACAGAAGGCTCGGGTTATGACCTCATGTACACTGCAACAACAGCATCTGTTGCTTGTTTTGTTCATCGTTCGCCCGCACTCCAGAAGCCTCCAACAACCGGTTTTCATACGCATACACCTCTCATAAATCCCCTGCTTCTTGATGATGCACACTTATCAGGGGCCATCAGCAAGTTTCCTTTCGGTTTTCAACCGATGCTTTCTCACACCTGACTTCTCAATGACTATGTCTTTTTCTGCCGTCTGGCCGATGCTTTTTGCCCTGTGCGTGGAGTACACCATGAACTCGATATGGAATCTGTTCTAGCACCCGTACAACCTAATGTCTTGAATCAAGAAACATTTTTCACAACAACAAGGCAATTTAGACACAGGAATTAGCTGACAGGTTACACACATAGTAACAGAGTTAACGGCAAACCAATGTACGTGGAGTTGTACTGCAATACAACTTCCTGAATTATATGCGTCACAACATCTTGTTCTTTTTGCGAAGCGGTCGTCACCGCCGGCCGACGATCTTCGTGTAGGTAAAGGTACGAGTCCACAAATTTCCAATGTATGCTGGAGCTACTCAAAACTCTAAGAACCGGAAGGGCGACAGAAGTTTCATACTAAGGACCCACAGTTGAGGAGTGACCTATAAACCTGTTTGTTACCTGGCAAATTCTGCGCAATACATTCGAAATGATCACATATTAGTAGTACTGCTATAGTTATGTGAAATATATTAAAACAAACCATACAAAATTTCGTCGCCCGGGCAACAACGCGGCCAAGATCTGCAAGCCATTTATGAATGCAAATATGGCGCATTCAAACACGAATCTTTTAATGTGTTCGATGTCCTATGGATGTCTGGAACTTCGTGGTCAGCTCTGCTGGACCGTGAGGCACAAATGTCCAATAATGTGGATCTTGGAGTCATTTCACCTCTCTCTTTCTACACACATTTTACTTCGGACCCCCCCCCCCCAACACACACACACACAGTAATAGTGCACAGTAATCATAGAATATTTCGTACAGCAGATGGGCATTACACATAACCGAAGTATTCAAAGACCCTAATCCTTCGTGTCTTGAAAGGTCGCAGCATCACCATCGTTCCAAGAAATGACTCACGATACCATGGCTATTGGCAGGGAGTACATAATGAGACATCTTTACACCTTCGACTGTAGCAAAGAAATTCCGAAATAGCCAATATACAAGTAACAGCAGTATACATATAGCTACTGCAAGTACAGTCCCCCAGATTCTGCACAACCGAGTGACATATCTATTTTATCCATTGCAGATACAAATGCAATGTTGCCGTGCGGACAGAATCCACAGCAGCAAATTCATAAAGCCGTGAAGCGGCACCATCTTACTGTCATGAAACAGGCCCACACTACCGTACCTCAAGTTCCAGTCGGCAGTGTTGCTGGTTTTTAGACGCGTTCGAACAGTCGGAAAAGGCGACTATTAGTCTCATCGTGTTCGTCCGTCCGTTTGTCCGCATGCATCACAGCGGATACCACTGAGCGTATTTTCGTGAAATCCTACATTGTGGACCTCTACGAAGATGTCCAGAAACTCCAAATTTGGTTAAAATCGGGCAAAACGTGGCGTAGCTAGGTTACGTTTCTCAGTATTTTAAAAACATATGAGCGCATAAAATCATTTTTCTTCATTTAAAGTATTCATTCTGCTGCTCACTTTGCTGCTCCTTGGAATGTGGTACTCTGGGCGGCCACACCATTACCCCCCACCCCCAGCTAAGCCCCTGACTTTACATCAAAACCTAAGAACGTTTTATTGTTGCTGTCAAGATTAAATCGCGATAAAACGCTCTCTTCAAGCGAAATGGTATCCTGGCTATTAGCTAGATAGCCGAGGTATAAACATTATGCGAACGCACCGCAATGTTACGTTGTACGTACACTGCCTGTCTTGTTTTTTTCTCATTCTCACGATGTTGGAGAACAGCATTCAGCCTTATTCTTTCGAGTTTACTGATGAATATTCACTTCTGTGCAAATATCCCTGGCTGCTCCTGCTACTATTACCATGCAGGGCACAATCACTGTCCTGTTACAACAGCATTTTTGTAGACTATGTTCCGTGCGCCTCCAAACACCTAGTGCTTATCTACTCAGAAGATCGGCAAAGAGAGTATCACCGCACGCGGAAAGACCTGCACCATCAGGAAAAGCAAGAACAAATTCCTTACCACACTCAGTCTCTAAAGACCACATTCATTATTTCTAAGTCACACAATAGCCGTCACGTGGTGACGTCATCTTCATTTCTGCCACCGTCAGCTTTCTCTCGCGGCTTCCGCAACTTCGCGCAATCACTTTTGGCAGTTGACTCCTTTTCGCGGTTTTTACTGTTTTAGAAATGCGAGACCAAGAACCCACGTGTTAAATTTCCTACAGACACGCTACAGGCTTGATCAACCACGTCAACCATGATACAGATAAAAGTGAGTGCAATGATCTGTCGCAACATAGCACGGCTCTTTCGTCTTTTGCTCTTTGTATACAACAATTCATCAACCTGCCTTCCTCTCTGACAACCATTTACTTGTTACAGAAAAACAAAGCAACAAAACACTAAGCACCGCTACTCCTATTACAGAAAAACAAACTCTTAACACCAACCTATAAATGGAAGACGTAAATCTTCTGTGGTGCTACCACCTTCACCTTTAAACTCCGTGGCCTTATTCCGCACGCGAACTATACCGACAGAGCGGCCGCCGCCGGTCGGCGAAGTTAGTGTCAACTTTTGCGGATAAAGGGGTGTCACGTGGTCAGCGCAATGGGTCCCCACAGCCGTTAATCTCTGTTTTCTAGACCTGGAGCTTTTACTTTTCTCATTCAAGTAGCTCCTCAATTGGTCTCACGAGGCTGAGTGGACCCCGTTCCAGACCCACTACTACTCAGAAAATCTGGTAGCGCCGGGGATCGAACCCGGGACCTCTGCATCTGTAGCCAGAAACTCTGACCACTAGACCACAGAGG